>Ga0073908_1000840_pt1 | contig 48017 bp, 24 predicted proteins | sample MucameincwithD2O_FD_65484 | JGI IMG/M metagenome (GOLD analysis project Ga0073908, IMG submission 65484) | Mouse cecum microbial communities from Vienna, Austria - Mucus amended microcosms incubated with D2O | ecosystem: Host-associated > Mammals > Digestive system > Large intestine > Cecum... | reverse complement strand
GCGGCTTTCGCCTTTTTCGTGCGCGCACCGAGGCTGAAGATCTTGGCTAAGAACACCACGATCAGCACCGCCGAGATCCCGCCCGTTATCAGCTGCCACAAGGGCAGGTTTTCGGGCAGGGGGTTGCCCTTGTTGCCGTCGGGGTCGGGCTTGATCGTTCCGCCTCCGTTCCCGTCGGGATTGAACGGGTCGTCCGCCGATACGTCGGGGACTATGGGATTGTTCGGGTCGTCGGGATCCGCACCCGCTTCGATAATGCGGTATCCTTTCCCCAAATCCTCGCTCCAATCGTAGTTTGACGCCCAGCTCGTGCGCAACTCGCTGATCTTTACGACGTACGAGCCGACTGCGTTCTTATCCGCACCGCCGTCGTAACGTACGAGCGACGCATCCGTGGCGGGATCGAATCTATCTTCCCCCACCAGATTGGCAAAGCCCGTAACCTTGGGACTGTACCGCGTCGTGCCGTTCTTTTCGTACGTGTCCTCCGCTTCCCAATCCACGAGAAGCTTGATCTTCGTGATCGTCCAACTGACGCTAACGGGCGTGCTTTCGTTTTCCCACGTATAATTATTGCTCGGGGTGATGCGCGCCGTGTAGCTGCCCGCGTTCTTGCCCGTGCCTCCCGTAAGCGTCATCTTCGACGCGTCATAGCCGTACAGTTTTTCCGCGATCGACTGCTCGTAGCCGTTGTACTCCACGCTTACGCTTTCGAACGAAGGTCGCGCGATCGTCGCCTTGGCGATCGTCCAGTTGTACGTTGCTACGCTTCCGCCTTCCGTCCACTCGTGGTTCCCGTCCAGCGTTACCGCCACCGTATACGGCGTCGCCTTCACCTCCGTCGCCGTGAGGTCGCCCGTTACGCTCATATAGCTTTCCAGTCCGTTCAGGATAAACGCGATCTCGTTGCCCGTATACTCGTAGCTCGTCTGCATCGGCGTGGGTTTTGACACCTTCATTTTGTCGATCGTAAATGCTTGCGGCGTCATTCCCTCCGCAAGCTTGTATACGCTTTCCACCGATTCCGCGATTACCACGGTTACCGTATAACTTCCCGCGTCGATCCCCTCGCTCTTGCTGTTCCCGCTCGTCAAGATGACGTATTCGAACTGCGATTCGCTCAGCTGATGTCCGTCCTCGTCCGTCAGCGTTGCATTCGGGTGTTGCGCCGTTCCGTTATAGGTATACTTCGCCTCGGCGGACCAGCTCACCGTTACCGCAAGGCGGGGCGGGCTGATCGTAAAGCGCGTTGTAATGGGCGATAGCGTGTAGTCGGGGTCCACGGTAAAGGTTGCGATCGCCGTATATACGCCCTGCGCCACCACTTCGCTCTTATCCACGTCCACGCCGCCCTTTTGATACGTGATCACTATATCCGTTACGTACGGGCGAATCTCCGCTGGCAGCATGGCGATGCGCAGCGGGTCGATTTCCAACGGGCTGCCCGTATAATCCTTGGTGCAGGCGGGGAAATTGATCTGTCCGCTGTAACCGTCTAAACTGATCGGCGTTACCGTAATTTCCACCGTCTCCGTTTGATTCCGATAACTTACCGTGATGCTCGTCGTGCTCACGTGCAGCTCGCCGTTTAATATGCCGTTCACCCGCACTTCGTATCCGTCCGTATTGCCTGCCTTTAATGCTAGCGTCCGCACGATCGGCTCGTCGGATACCGTACTCGAATACGTCGCGTTTACCGTAATGCCCAAATCTTCGATCTTCGTAAGCGCGGGCACGGTAAACGGGTTGCTCTTCGGCGTTACCGTGATCCCTTCCAACGTTAACACTACCTGCGTCCATTTTGCCGTCAGTGTTATATCCGAAGTTACGCGGTCGGTCGAGAAATCCCAACGTTTCGTTGTCGGCACGTTGTTTTCGGTTACGTACCACCCGTCGAGCACCCACTCCTCTCCGCGGTCTGCTACGGGCGTAGGGATCAACTGCCCCCAATACGCCGTCTTGTTCTCCACGCGGTTCTCGTAGCCGTAGTCGAGCGTTACCGCGTACGACTTCGGGTCGGTAAAGGTTACTTCTATCGTTTTCGGTTCGAGCGCGCCCGCAAACGGCACGTTATAACTGTTGATTTCGATGCCGTCCAACTTCGGCGTGCGGTTGTTTACGCTGATTTCAAACGTTTTGTCCTCTTCGATTTTCTTCGCGTACGCCGCCTCGAACATCTCCACGATCTGCTGCGCTGAATACGACTGCGCGTATTCGATATTCACTACGAGATCGGAGTTCTGAATATCCGGAATTCGGAACGTAAGCGTCAGTTGATCCGCCTCGAATTCCACCGCTACGGTCATCTGCTTGTAGGCAGAGTCGTTCGGCGTGAATATAACGTTCGTCGTGTTCTTGCCCGACTGAATCATAAAATTTTCGGATTGCCAAACCGCGGTTCCCGTGATTTCGCGGTTGCCGTCCACCATGATCAGTTGGAACGTAACCCCTCTCAGCGTTGCACCCGCATAGGCGGGCGACGTCAAACGGAACGTGTCGAGCACGGTGGACTTACCCGTGATCTCCACCTTGATGCTGTCGCGGCAAATACCCTCGAACGATACGAGCGGCATCGTTTTGTCCTTTACCGTGAAGCGGTAGGAATACGTGCCGTTTCCGCCTGAATTTCCGATATTGATCACGTCGCCCATACCGAGCGAACTGTCCGTGTTTCCGTCCTTCTGCCAACTGTAAGTAACCGAAAGATTATTCATTGAAATGGCTTCCGCAGGTACGGTTACGTCGGCAGAAATGTTAATGCCCGCGCCGCCGCTCTCTGCCTCGTAAGCGCCGGTTGCCTCGTTCAGCGTGCCGCCTGTCTGAGCAATAGAAGCGGTAATTCCCGTAACCTCCCATACGGCGTATGCTTTCACGTTGCCGTTGAGATTGGAAATATCAAGAGTGCGCACGGGAATGCCGTTGCCCGACTTATCCAAAGTCCAGCCACGAAACGTATGATTTGCCGTAGGCGCAACAGGATCTACGCCCAAATATTGCGTTCCGTTCGTCGTATAGTTGTAGGTTACGGCAGCTTTCCCCGAAATCGCCTCGTCCGAAAGCGTGCTGCCGCTCTGTCTTAAGTTATAAAAAGATATTGTAAACGGTTCGTCGAACGTCCTGTTCCGCACGGGCGAATTGGCTATCGTATAGGTGTACGAAGAACCTAAATCGGTTTTATTCCAGACGTTCGGATGGAGCTTAGCATCGCTTTTTAAATTGCTCCAAAGCTCGCTGTTCGTTTTTTTCTCGCCGTAATAGCGATTCGCGTTTACGGTGTCCATCGTCCCCCAAGTATGTTCCTCGGCGCCGTCTCTACCCGCATAGTAAATGCGCTGGGCGTCGATGCGGTTGTAATTGCTCGGCTTCAGACCACCGTTTGCTCCGGAGTAGTATGTAACTTCCCAAGGACGCGGCATCCCGTACCAAATGTCTTGCGTGTTGTTTGTCTCACCGTAAACGTAACAGTCCCGCGTCAAAATCGTACCCACCGAAGTTGACGTCGAATCGTTCGCAATAGAAAATAGCGACCCGTAATACCAGCTGTGCCCCGAAGGAGTTTTCATCACTGCTTTGCCCGCGCAACGTATGATTTCCATAGCGCCCGTGCGCCCGTTTCTGCACGTTGCGGCGCTGCCCTGTCCTAATATTACGCCGCAACCGTTTATGCGTCCGTTCACCCAGCTATTCTTTAAATTCACATTCAATTCTGCGTAGCAGTCGTAAATATAAGAATTATAGTCGTCCCATTCTGCGCCCATGATTCCGCCCGCATAAATTTCATCGGACGAATTAGAGTTTATCGTCAACTTAGCAGAACAACGGTATATATAGAAGATTCCTCCGTTATACCTCGTTTGTGCCCATGAGCTACCGATCAATCCCCCGCAACCCATGTTCGAAGGATAGTAGTCTTGCGAAGCAGAACCCGTAACGTGGCAGTTTAACAAACTGACCTCTGCCGCAGCGGAGACTCTACCGAAAAAACCTCCGATAAAGCAAACCGGACTCGGACTTTGCGTGCTTACCATAAAAGAATATTCAAAATTCAAATCGGCGATCCTAACCGTTCTTGTACCGACCCACGGTCCCCAACGAAACAATCCCAAAGCGTCGTCGTTCGTGTTCGTAGTAGTGTCCGTAACGGTATAATTTTTAATCGTATGTCCCAAGCCGTAAAAGGTACCGCCGAACGTTTGCATGATCGTTGGGCGCACGGTAGTGCTTTTGCTGAAATCGAGGTCTGTTGCAAGCACGTAGTATTTACCGTCGCCGTACGTGGCAGAGGAGGAAGTGCTGCTCATCTCGTCACTGAATTGTTTCCAAGTGTTAAAATCGTTGATCACGTAAGGATTTTGCTGTGAACCTCGGTTATTTGCCGTTTTGGTTACCGTAACCGTAGTCGTATCGTCTGCAAGCGCCGGCGCGTTGCTGTTTGCAAGCACGCTCTGACGGTAAGTTGCAAATTTTTCTCGGTCGGTAAATTTGTAGGTGGAACCCTCCGCAAACGATGCATAGCCGTCCGCTTCTACCGCCAAAGCCTCCGTGTTTTTCTGATTTATTTTACCCGTAGGCAGCGCGCCGAGCATTGCCGTTACCAGACACAATGCGGCAGTAACCGCGCACCAAATCGTTTTAAACGTATTTTTCCAATTTTTCACGAGATTTGTAGATTTCATGTTTTTAGTTTTCATGTCTTTATCCCTCTCCTCGCTGTTTTAGAATTTTTTATTTTTTGATTTGTGCCGTCGAATCCCCCGCACCGATGAAATCCGTTGCACCATTCAAAATACCGAAATCTTCATACCGTTGTGCATTTTTTGCGCAATATAAAAAAGGTATACTTTTTCTTACGAAAGTTTCTTGACAAGAATCGTAAGTTAAAGTATAATTTTTAGTGTATAAATCCTTGATTTTTCGAACAAAACAAACTGTCAAAAAAATCATACATTTTTTAGAATAATCGCTCATTTTGTAAATTTTTGCCGACGGCAATCATCTTTTCTTTCATTTTATCAACAAAAAACACCGCCTCTTGCCTTTCGCAAGAGGCGGTGTTTCTCATTCCCCTGTCGCAGGTTAAATTTTCGCGCCGTCGTGCTTTTGCGCATACAGCTTGGCAAGATACTCCGAAAATACCTCGCCCATCCAATGATATCCCGCCGCGTTCGGGTGGATCGCGTCCGCCATGTACGACGAAAGCGTTGCCTGATCGAGCGCGTCCATATCTCTGTAATTGTAGAAATCGAGAACGCCGACGCCCCACTTTGCCTGCACCTTATACAAATCTTCGACGAGCGATTTGTAATTGGCGTTATCATAATAAGGGTTGGTATAGAAGGTAACCTCGCAATCCCATGTCTTTTTGGCGTACGCAATAATAAACTCCATCGCGCCTATCGTGGTGGTATCGTCGATTTCTTCGATATTTTTCGTTGCCGAAACCGTGCCGCGCGGTTGGTTCTGCGTTGCGTCGTTGGTGGAAAGTTGCACGATCAGACGTTCGACCTTAGCGTTTTTATCGAGATTGTTCAACATACGCGCCACGTACGATCCCGCGCCGTTGTTTGCGAGCGTGGTGCCGCTGATTGCCTCCTTCACACACGTACAGTTCAACATATTCGCAATTTCGTTTACGAACGACGAGCCGTTGTTGGCGTGCCCGTACGTTACCGACGAGCCGAGAAAATAGTACAACGGCGCCTCTTCGTATGCGGCGTAAACCGTTGCGGAAGAAGCAAGCGTGTTCAATTGATCCTTTGCGATCATTTCCGCATCCTCCTCGGAAGCATAGAACCCTTTGAGATAATATCCGTCCTTTTCGTACGCATGATAACCGTAAACCGCGTTTCCTCCGCGGAACACGTCTACGCCGATAAACTGTGCGCCGTCGAGCTGTTCCACGATAATATCCGATTCCTTCGCCGCGTAGCGCACCGTATCACTCTGCATCTTACGCAGGGCAACGCCCTCTTCGTATGCCGCCGTGCCGCCGATAAACTCGCCCTTGCCCGCGCCGAACGCGCCGCCCGAAACGTTGAGCGTGCCGCTCGTAAGCGCCGCCGCGCAAGCAGCGTCCGCCGCCGTTTCCGCTTTGAAATAGCCGCCCGAAACGTTCGCCGTACCCTCATTTTTCAGTGCGTACGCGTCTCCCGTGTACGATACCGCACTTACGAGCCCGCCCGCAACGGTTACCGTGCCGTCTGCGCCCTGCGTATAAATTCCGTACGCCTTTGCGCCCGAACCGTTTACTACGGCTTTTACCGTACCGCCCGATACCGACTGCACGCTGCCCGTGCCCTGCGTGCGGACCCCGATTGCCATGCTCTTGCCCGCGGACTGCGCGTACAGCACGCCGCCGCTGATTTTTTCGACGATACCGCCGCCGCTGACCGAAAGCGCGACGATGTTCGAAGCCGTGTCCTTACTGAAAGACACCGTTCGGAAATCGCCCGCAAAGTCCTTTACCGTGCCCGCGTTTACGATTGCATGAGACCACTTTGTTCCGTAAGAGATCGCGCTCAGCGTTCCGCCCGTTACCGTAAGCGTTGCGCCGGCGTAGTTGTAAATGCCGTCCGCCTCGGGCGCGTTGCCGATACCGTCGATGCGCGCCGAAACGTTGCCGTACGTCAGCGTGCCGTAATTTTTGATCAACGGATCGAGCCCGCTTGCCTCCGTGCGTTTATACAATCTGCCCGTGCCCTTCGAATCGCAAAGCGCAAGCGTGCCGTTGTTTACCACAGAGCCCACCATTTCGTAACCGTTTAAATCAACGGTAACGTCTTTCCCTGCGGGAACGGTGAATCCGCTCTCCGTATCTTTAAGCAGCACTACGGTGTCGCCCGCCTCGCTCGCCGCGATCGCCTGATCGACGGAGCCGTAAATTTCGCCGCCGATTGCAGCGATCTCGTTGGTCGTTGTACCCGTGAGCGTATATTCCGCCAACAGTACGCCGTTTGCGTTATACGTTTTCGCCGTCATAACGGGGCTGTCCTGCGCGGAAAGCTCCTCGTATCTGCCCCCTTCCGGAATCGCGTAGCGGTAACCGTTTTTCGAAGCTGCCGTAAGCGAATAACCGCTTGCGTAGGTCGTCGTTGCGGGCGACTCGTTGAGGATATGGTTCGTTCCCTTATTCACGGAGTACGCGCCGCCCGATACCGTGATCGAATGCCCCGCCTGACGGGTTCGGATCGCAATCGTATTTCCGGGTGCGCAGGCAGAATACGCGTAAAAGGTACCGCCCGTAACGTTAGACACCGTGCCGTCGTTGCACAGCGCGATCGCGTTCGGCGAAGTCGTAGTCGTCGGCTGACTGATCAACGAAATAATTTCTCCGCCCGAAATTTCGTTTATCGCGCCCTCGTTGCGGATTCCGAACGCCCATTCCTTTGCCGAGGTTTCGCCCGTCAGCTTGCCGCCCGAAATTTTACCGACGGTCGCGTTGTTCATGTTGTAGATTGCGTACGCAACCTCGCTGCCCGCCGCATTATCGACGTAGCCCTTGATCTCGCCGCCCGAAATCTCGGTGATCGTACCGCCGCCGTTGTTGCGGATGCCCGTGGCGTAGTTGCCCGTTCCGCCGCTTCCGTTGTTTTCGGAATAGATCTCACCGCCCGAAATGCGCTTGATCAGCCCGAAATTATTTACCGCCACGCTGTTCAGCTGCGTTCCCTTTACGGTCAGCTTTGCCGAAAGCGTTCCGCCCGAAATCTCCTCCACCGTGCCGTTCGACGCGTTATAGATCGCGTTTCCGAAATACGCGCCCGAGGACACGATTTCGATATTGCCGCTCTTATAATACAGCGTTGCATTGGCGTTGTTGGTGATTCCGCGCATATCCGTATGCGCGCCCGTGCCCGTGCATTCTATATCCGCGCCCTCGAAGGTCAGCGTGCCGTTGTTTACGATTGCCGACACCACGCCGTTTACGTTGCTCGTAATGCGAATCGCGCCCGTTTCTTTTCCGTTCTTTACCGTAAGCGTGCCGTTGTTTGTTAGCGTTGCGGTCATATCGAATCCGTTTAAATCCAGCTCCGCCGTCTGCCCCGCCTCGATGGTCAACGCCTCGCTACGGTTTTCCGATAGCGTTATCGTTTCGGAAACAGCCCCCTCCGCGGGCGTTTCTTCTGCGAACGCCTCCGAAACCGCACGCGCGGGCAGACCGCTCAGACATACGGAGAGTCCCATGGTTCCGCACAGTGCGATCGCCGCTATTTTTTCCTTTTTCATGCCCTGTCCCCTCCCGTGAGAATAAACCAATTGCTCTGATACGCCATATCGCCGAGCGAAACGCCGTTTTGTTTCGCGCCGCTTGCCAGCTCGTTCGACACGTACTCGCCCAAAAAGGCGGATAACCGCGTCGAAGCGTCCACGTCCATGCCGAGCTCGATATACTCGATTTCAAGCGTCAGCGTCCAATAACCTTCGCTCTGCGTATACACGGGCGCGTGCAGCGTCTGCTCGTTGCCGTGAAACGCGTTCGCCGCGCCCTCGAAAAAGCTGATTTTGCCCGTCTGGAAATAGGCGGAATCCTTATAAATCGTAAAGCTTACGTCGTCCTTGTCGAGCGCCCAATTGTTCGCCCCGATCGGCGCGCCCGTATGCACCACGAAGCGCACGAAATCGGTGGGATCGAAGGTATGGAAAGAACGGAGCGTCAGCGTGAGAGAGGTGGCTCCCCGTTCGACCTTGGCGTAAATGTCGTCCGCCGCCATGGCGAATTGCATATCGAAGCCCGCAATCAACGCGGGATCGACCGCGTCCTCTTCTCCGCCCTGTATGACGAAGTACGAGCTCTGCGCCGCGGGATCGCCGTGCGATACGCCGTCGATCAGCATTCCGTTCCGATAGTCCGTCGCATCGTAGATGAGTCCGTTTGCCGTACCGTTATCCGCAAATTCCATGGCGAACAGCGAAACCGTTCCGTTTTCGTCGTATGCGGGGATTTCATGGAACAGCACCTTTAACGTCAGCGTAAAATAGCCGCCGCGATCGGTGTATACGGGCGCGTTGGTAAGCGGCGCGTCGTTTCCGAATACCGTATAGCCGCCGTCGGCATTCCAGAACTTGGTGATATTCGTGCGGTAATTCGCCTTCGTGCGGTTGACGAGCACGTTCAGATCGCTCGCCTGCACGTTCCAGCCCGAAGCGTGCGTTCGGGAGGCGTGGAAGATGAGCTTGACGTATTCCTTTTCGCTAAAGCTGCCGAAGCCTACCATGGAAACGAGGAACCCGTCGCTTTCCTTTTCCGCCTTCAAATAGAAGTCGTCGCCGTCCGCAGATTTGCACAGCCCTGGTACGGAGAACTGCATGGGATACCCCGCCGTCAGCGCCGCCTTATCCACGGGAGGCGTGGCGTCCTCGGGGCGGCAGTTTTCCGCGCAGGCAAACACCGCGTTATGCTTATCCGTTCGGAGATAGGTTGCGGGCGTAAAGAAGTCCACCGTGCTCTTGCCGTCGAGCGCAAGCATTTCCGCCCTGCCGCCGTCCGTGTCCGAATACAGACCCATCGCAAGCCCGAGAATATCGTCGTTTGCGCATCCGAGCATATCAAACGGAAGGGCAACCGTTACGCTCAACCCCTCCCCCTGCTCGGTCATCTCCGCCGTAACCGTATACGAGGAAAGATCCTTTCCGCCGTAATTTACCTTTTCCGTCGTGCCGTCGCTCTTTACGGCAACCTTCGTAACGTTTTTATCCCGTGTTGCGGCGACCTCGCCCACCGACACGTAAAATTCGAGCGTGCTCTTTCTGCCCGCTTTTGTAAACGCTTTATTCGGCGAACCCGCCGTGAGAAGCAGCGCGCTTTCGCTGCGCGTAACGCCGAGCGTAAACGCCTCGAAATCCGTCCAACCGCGCGCTTCGAGCGAGGAGACGACAGCGGCGTTTTTCACCATGCGCACCGTTCCGAGGTCGACTTCCGTCTCCGCCTTCGCGTAATATTCCCCAAGCGGGACGCTCTCGGAAACGTAGCCTTCGAGCGTGAGAATGAGCACGTTGCTCTCCGCCTCCTCCACGTTCTGCAGCGTGAACGCACCGTTTGCCGCGCTCTCTCCCGCGCTCTTGCCGTTGAGGGAAAGCGCAACCCCCTCCAACGCCGTGCCGAAGCAGTCCTGCACCGTTGCCGAAAAATTCAGCTTCTTCTTTTCCGCAGGCTGCTCTCCCCCGCCCGTCGGGGGCGTTACGGGTGTTTCTGTTCCCGGTTCGTTTCCGCCCGGCGGCGTTTCAGGCGGCGTCGTTTCCTTACAGCCCGCAAACACAAGCGCCGCAGCCAGCAGCATACAGAGCGCTGCACACCGTTTTTTCATAGTTTTTCCTCCTGTTATTTCACGCGAGTTATCTCGCGTTGCGCTTCGCAATTTCCTCAATCGGTACTTTGGGCGTTCTGTCCTCGTACAACAGACCGTTGACTTCGTGCTCGACGTCGGTAATCTGCGTATAGCAGAAACCGCTGATATTCAGCGAATCGATCGCCCGTATCAGTCCCCCGAAGCGGGACAAAAACTCCTCGTCGCCGCCCACGCCGTTGCCGTAACCCCAGCCGCGCTTTTCGTCGCAGACGTAAGCCGTGCCGCCGAACTCGCTGATGACGATCGGCTGTCCGCGGTAAGCGTACCCCGCAGCGTAGGGAAGCGGCTGTTCGTTTTCCGAGCTGCCCTCGGTAATTTTTTTCAACGAATTATAGCGGGCGCGCAGCTTTTCGCCGTCCTGCTCATAATCGTGCAGCGTCAAAATATCGCTTTCGGCGTGCTCCCAGCCGTCGTTGGAAATGACGGGGCGCATCGTGTCGATGCTCTTCGTCAGATAATACAGTCCCGTTGCAAGACTGCTCTGCGCTCCGTTCGAAACGATGTTGCGCACCCCCCAGCTTTCGTTGAAGATGACCCACGTTACAAGGCTCGGGTGGTTGTAGTTCTGCCGCACGATATCCAGCCATTCCTGCGTAATCTGCGCGGCGGTATTATCGCTCTGCCAATGGTTGGAGGGAAGCTCGCACCACACCGTAAACCCCATGATATCCGCATAATAGAAAAAACGCTCGTCCTCCACTTTCTGGTGTTTTCTTACGCCGTTAAAGCCCATCTGCTTTGCGAGCTCGATGTCGCGCACCATAGCCTCTTCGTCGGGCGGAGTTAAACCGCTCTCCTTCCAATAACCCTGATCGAGCAGCAGTCTTGCGTAGAACGGGCGGCTGTTCAGAAGAATCTTGTCCCCGTGCGCCTTATATTCGCGCAAGGCGAAATAGCTGCCCACTTCGTCCGTCTTTTTTCCCTTGTAATACACGCTCACGTCCAGGTCGTACAGCGCGGGATCGCCGATCCACCACAGCGCCGCCTGATAGGTGAGTTTTTCGCTTGAAAGGCTTACGGAAACGCCGTTGTCGCAATCGCACGCAACGGACGACACCGTGCGCACCTTTTGACCGCGAAATGAAATATCGAAGCGCACCTCGACGTCGTCGGAAGGCTTGCTGACCGTAAAGTCGAATTTAACGCTGTAATCCTTGCAGTCGGGCGTGATCTTCAAGGAGGTCAGATGCACCTCGTCGACGCGTTCGAGCCAGACGCTCTTCCAGATCCCCGTCGTCTGCACGTACCAGCAGCCGAAGCTCTCCTTCTCCCAGCGCTGCTTGCCGCGCACCTGCGCGGGCGAATCGAAATCGTCGCAACGAATCGTTAAAACGTCGTCGCCGCCCGTCAGATATTCCGTAATATCCAGAGAGAAACGGGTATACGCGCCCGTATGCGTGCCTGCCGGCACGCCGTTAACGTACACGCGGGCAACGTAGTCCGCGCCCTCGATATGCAGCACCGTCCGCTTGCCCCCGACGCCCCTGACTTTACGGGAATACCACACCGTGTCGTGCTGCGCTTTGTCGCCGACGCCGCTATTTTGCGTTTCGTAGCTGAACGGCACCGTGATCGTGCGGGGAAGCTTGCCCTGCAACGCACGGGCTTCCGTTACGTCCTCGCCGAACGCAAACCCCCACTGCCCGTTTAAATTCTCCCATTCTTTTCTGACAAACTGCGGTCTGGGATATCCCGCCTGATAACATTTCGTATGTCTCATATCAACCCTCTCTCAATTTCGTATATTTTAATCCGTGCACGGTGATCTCTCCGCGTCCCGCAAAGACGCCGAGTCCGCCCGCGTAGAATGCGCAAGAGTCAGTGCCCGAAAACGCGAGCGTGCCGTCGAGCGTTACCGAAATTTTCGTACCCTCCGCCCTGATTTTCAGCGTATGCCGCGCGTTCTGCGTCAAATCGATTGCGCCCGTACGCATGCTTGAAAGCGACCCCGTATCCCCGTAATCGTAACGTTTTAAGGAAATCATGCTCATGCCGAGCTGGACGTAGTAGCCGCGCCACGACTGGGCAGGCTGGGCGGGATAATAGGAATAGTGTGAGGCGCGCACCATAACGCCGAAATTCGTGTCGATTGCCGCCGCGCAGGAAAATTCCATTTCCGCCTCGAAATTCGCTACATTCGTGCCGCGGAATAATACCGCGCCGTCGCCGCCCGAAACTCTCAATCCGTCCGCCGTCTCTTCGGCGACGCCGTTTAAAACGTCGTAACCGTTCAGTGAAACGTCCCCGCCACCGTCGCACCCGTTCACGTCGAACAGCACGATTTGCGCCGCGCCCGAAAGCACTTCTGCCTTCATCGTGCCGACGCCCGCCTTTGCTGCAAGCTCGCCCAGATACACGCGGACGGTTTCGCCGCCCAGCGCAGGCACGGTAGCCGTAAACGAGCTTTCGCCGACGCTGACTTTTATCCGCGTACCCGCGCTCGCCGCGGCAAGTTCGGCGGCAATCGCGTAGCTTGCGTCCGCGGGAACGTCGATTGCGTACTTCACCCAATCTCCCTTTCCGAGGGAAACGGCGTATGCGTCGCCGACGCGCACCGTCTTTTCCTTTTCGCCCACGCGCGCGCCGCCCGCAAGCCGCTTTGCTCCCCGCAGCGAAAACCCGCGGTTCTCCCCCTTCAGATAGGTGATTGCGGGAAACTTCAAGGGGAAATTTTTCAGCGCCTCGAAGTCGGAGGTGCCGAACACCTCGTTCGTTACCGCGGTAAACCCGACGCCGTCCGCCTCGGTATAACCCACGGCGCCCGCCGTTTTTTGCGCCGCATAAGTAATCTTGCGCATCCCGTTGACGTACACGTACCCCACGCCGTCGCCGTTTTCCACGCGCACGCAGGCAAGCCTTCCCTCGGGCAGTCGCATTTCCGCCTCACCGAGCGGCGCATCCTTTGCCCCCTTACCGTTCGTCAGAAGGATTTTTCCGTCTTTGAATACGATGCGGTATCCGTCCCCGAATAAGAGTTCCTGCCCCTCGTCCGGCACGAAGTTGTATTCTGCCGTAAAGTATCCGTTGCAGTTTCCGATCGAGTACACTCCGCCGCTCAAAGTCAATCTGTCGGCGTAGCCGCTGCAATCCGCCCGATCCGGCATTGCCACGGGGCGATGCGTTACGCCGTTTGCCGTTAGCACGCTTCCGCTTGCAAAATATCTGTCCACGTTGTAGCGGCGGGCGGGACCCCTGCCGACGTAACTGTGATACGCGGTATAAATGGAATCGAGGTCGGGTCCCACCGTGTTGGAGGAATGCCCCAGCCCGTAATGTTCTTGATCCGTGTCGATGATCGTTACGTTATCTTCGGGCTGAATAAAGGAATCGAGATCTTGCAAATTTTCCGCGTACGAATAACCGACGCGGTATCCCCGCGAAATTACGTGATTTCCCGTATAGGTGAGATAACTGAACGCTCCCCTGCGGAAAATCCCAGGCCCTTCGATCCAGCCGTTCAGGCTCGAATCGGAAAGGTTTCCTGTCGCCCCGACGGTCGCTGCGGTCAGCTTTTCGCTGTCGGTCAACTCGTTGTATTTCAGTCCGGACGGCGTGGAGGTGTGCAAGAGGTACAGCCTTCCGTCGTCGGAAACGTAGAACGAGCCGTCGATTCCCATGCCGAGATTTCCGTAGTCGATATCGTCCTTGCCGACGCCCTCCGTCGAACTGACAAGCCGAAATCCTTCCGTAGGACTTTCGGAACGGTAGATATAGTGTCCCCGCCCCGCCCGCGACTGGCACAGATAAAAATATCCGTTATAATAAACGACCTCGGGCGCGTATGCGCCGTGCGCCGTCTTTTCGTTTTCGGCGACGGCAAGCCCGCGGTAAGTCCAGTGCACCAGATCGTCCGACTCGAACACCTTGATTCCGTCGCAAGGATCGGAGGTGGATGGATACAGATAGTATTTTCCGTTGAAGCGCATCACGAACGGATCGCCGATTCCATACTGACCGTCGGCACCCGTCGCCGCGCTCGCGCCCCACTGCCCGTCGATTTCGATATGGTTTTCGTACCGCTCGACTTCGGGCGGCAGATATTCCGTTTCCTTGCCCCGCCCGTCCTTACAGGAGGACAGCGGAAGCGCCGCCAACATACTCATTGCTACAATCATTGCTTTCTTTTTCATGCTCGTTTTTTTCTTTACGGGCTGCGGAATTTTCCGCAGCCCGTAAAGCGCGGGAATCAGCCGCTGATTTTAAGATTTTTGAAGATCGCCGCAGCGCCGTCGGTATAGAAGCCGACCTTGCCGTTTGCAAAGTTCCAACCGTCCGCCTCGTCGAATACCGCCCGATCGTCCACCCAGACCTTAATGCGGTTGCCGCGCGTTTCGATCTTGATGCGGTAATACTTATCGCTTTCGAATTTCAGCTGACCGTTCGACGCAATCGGACCCGAGCCGTCGGCGTAATTGAGCTTTTCGAGCGCCACGCTGTGATTGTTGATTTTCAGATAATAGCCCTGCAAGCTCATATAGTTATCGTGCGGCGAGGAAGCATAGTTCTTCGCGCGGAACACGATGCCCGCCGTGGAGGAGCCCGTCGAGCCCTCCAACTTCATATCGACTTCCAACGTGAAATCGGTTATCGTGTTATCGCCGAAGTACACGAGCTGACGGGTACCCGCCTTTGCGTAATGTCCGCCGTCTTTGATTTTCCAAATCGTCTTATAATCGGCGCCGCGCTCCACGTAGTTCGATAGATTCGCTTCGAATGAAGGAGTCATCGCCGCGCTTTCCGTAAAGCGGAAGGCGGTATACGTTACCGCACTGCCCACGTTTTCCAACCGCACGATACGCGCCCCTTTTGCAAGCGTAAACTCGCCGACGACGGCGCGCACGTACTCCGTATCGCTCTCCGTTTCGATTTCGGGCAGAGTGCAGCGGTAAACGGTGCCGCCGTTCACGCCGTCCACCTTGACGCCGATTTTCTTGCCGCCGTCCGACGCGGGATAGACGAGTTCCAGCCCGTACCTGCCCGCCGTGCCGTTATAAACGAGATAGGAAACGCTGTCGCCGCTGTTGTTCAAAGTCATCCGTTTCCAGCCCGCAAGGCGGTAGTCGTCCTCTTCCGTAACCGTTTGAACGCCGCTGCCCTGTCCGAGCACGGGCGCCTTCGTATACGTTTGCCCGCGCAGGTAGTTATCCGCGCCCGTATAGCCCGCTGCCTGTTTGGCTTCCGCCTCGTCGCTCATACCCATGGCGACGTTCGAATACGCCGTATAACCGATGCCCGCGCCCGCGGCAAGCGATTGATAGCCGATTTTGCCTGCAGGAACGGTGAGCTCCGCGTCGTCGATTTTCGTCAGATTATCAAACGAAACGTCCACCTTTCCGCCGCGCGCGGCGACGCGCACGGTATGCAGCTTCTCCGCCAAAAAGTCGTTTACGAGCGTTCCGCTGCCCACCATATCCGTCTTTCCGTTCACCGTCTTATTGAGCTTTACCGTCTTTGCACGCAGATCGACGGTAACGTCCATATAATTGTTAGCATCGGCGTACCCGAACACGTAAACGGAAACTTCCGCGCCCGTTAAGTTGTACTCCGCGCTGAACTCGGCGGGCGCGGAAGTCTTGCTCAGCAGGAAGCTCCCCTCCGCGTCGAATTTATCCGCGTCGCTGCCGTTTGCGTAGAAGGCGGGAAGCGCGGGTTTCACGCTGTTTTCGAGCGTAGGCGCAACGGACATCATGCTGCCGTTAAACGTGAGGCGGTCGATTCCGAGGCTGCGGTTGGGTCCGCCCGAAGAATTGAGATAGTGATACACGAGATAGTAGGAATCCATATCCGGTCCCATCACCGTGGAGGAATGCCCGATCCCCTTCAACTCCGTCTCCGTGCCGAGCGCGATCGGATTGTTCTGCGCCGCCGTAAACGCGTTACGGTAATTTTTCGGCAAACTGTCCGCCGTGGCGTAAGCGATACGATAGCCGTCGGACGCAACGTGGTTGCCCGTATAAGTGAGATAATATCTGCCGTCGCGCTTTAACACGTACGGTCCCTCCGTCCAGCCGCCGAGCCCGACGCCCACGAGCCTCGTTCCGTCGTCGATATGCAGCATATCCGTCATGCGCGCCATTAGGATTCCGGGATTGTCGGAGGACGCCGCCGCCGTAAAATACATCTGCTCGTCGTCGTCGATCAGCACCGAGCCGTCGATATTCATGCCGAAGTTCTCGGTTGCTTTGACGAACGGTCCTTCGGGACTGTCCGCCGTGAGCACGTAGTGCCCGCGCCCCCCGGGAGAAGTGTACATATAGAAGGTGCCGTTAAAGTAGTACACCTCGGGCGCGTACGCCGCAAGCGTTATCGTGTCCTGAGAAACGTACCCCTCCTTTAAGCCGGAACCCGTCATGGGCACCCAATTGACGAGGTCGGCGGACTTATAGCCGCGCACACCGATTTCGCTGTCGAGCGTAGAAACGTACAGATAATATGCGCCGTTGTAACGCATGACGAACGGGTCGCCGATTCCGTAGCCCTGCCATTGGTTGGCAATCACCGCCTTCTCGCCCAGCAGGTACTCGTTGTACGATTTATTGTCGTAGACGGAAACGACTGAGTTCGGGTCGGTATAGGACGCCTGCCCGTCGCTGACCCCTACGCCGCCCGTCGGAGACGTGCCCGCGGGCGTTTGAGAGCAAGCCGCAAAGCTGCAAAGAAATACTGCGGAAAGCGCCAATACAGATAATTTTTTCAATGATTTCATCGTCCTTTCCTCCTTATTCCGTAACCGCGCCGTTACTGCTTGCAACGACGAGCACGCCGTCCGCCTTGACGCGGATATACATCGAACACCAAGCTGCGTCCACGTGGGTATTTTCCTCGAAATAACAGTCGTACCAAGGGTCGATAAGCTTATCGTTTCGGTCGCCGTCCGTATTCACGTTCCTCGTACCCTCGCGCATTGCAACGCCGAACACTTCGTCTTTTTCGATCCCGATTTTCGAGTACAAAACCTTGTAGGTAAACCGTGTAATACCGTTTACTCTTGTAATCGTAACCGTCTCTCCCGTTTTGTCGGAGTCGAGCGCTTCGTACCATGCAGCATTGCGGTAGTATACCGTTCCGTCCGAGCTGATTTTAAACAGACCGTCAACCTGTTCCCAACCGTTGTCTCTCGGCTCGCCCGTGTCCACGTAAAGGAACACCATTTCCTCCGCGCCCTTTCTCATTCCGAAATCGCCGAGAGTTACGAATTCGAAAGTAACGCCCGTATCGTCTCGGCTGACGACCTTCGAATAAAAGCTGTCTGCCATCTGTCCGAAATGAATCTGATGGCCGCTCAAATCGAGTTTATCTTTTTCGTAGTTGTAGCTGTTTTCGAACGGCTTGTTGTCTGCGCCGATACGGATATAGTCCATGGTGATTTCGGGAGCAACGAACGCGCTGCCGTTATATCCCGCCATATCGGGACAGTTCCAGCCGTTCCAATCGGTACCGTTATACTGACCGAAAGACACGCCGATAATCTCCGTTGGCTCCACGCCGAGGAAAGCGTAGGGAAGGATGAAGGAAACTTCGGGCTGTTGCTCTCCCGCAAAGCGCATTACAAGCGTAGCTGGATTTTCGTTGCCGCCGCCGTTCCAATTGACAACCGTAATCGTGCCGTCCGCGTTGAGGTTGAAGAGATAGTCGGTTTCGTTACGCTTGGTATTATCTCCGTCGTTCACTCTCTGGCTGCTGCCCTTGGTGTCGACAAACGCTTCGATTCTTCCCGTAAACGCCTTGGAGCCGATAAACTTAAATTCGAAGCCCGTTTTCCCGCGCGTTACGTAAGGGACGAAGTGCGCGAATGCGTCGTTCGTCGTTCCGAACGCGGGGCCGAGCGCCTCGTACTCCCTCGCAAGGAAGATTTCGCCGAGATCGAACGTTGCGCCCTCCCCCGCCTCATTTGCCTTAAACGCAACCGTCTGTGTGAGATAACCCGCAAGCGTAAACGTGATTTCGCTGTCGACAAGTTCGAAGTTTTCCAGCGTGAAGACACCGTCCGCCGCCGTAACCGACGAAATTTCTTTGCCCGCAACCGTAACGGAAACACCCTGCATTGCGCCCGCAATGCCTACTGTTTTACCCGTAACGGTGAGATATTTTACCTGCGAGATCGCGGTCAGCTGTCTCGTTGCAACCGCGTATACGCCGTTCTGCGCCGATGCCAGATCCGCCTGCGTAACGGACGTTGCCGCAACGGCGGCGTAGCCTTCCTTTTCGAACCCGACCGTAACGCCCGTAAACGTCGTTACGTTTTCGAACGTATAATTTCCGCTCGCATCCGTCGTCGCCGTTCTGGTTTCCGAACCGACCGTCAGCGTAACTTTTACGCCTGCGACCGCCGCATTATCCTGATCGATCACCGTGCCCGTTACACGGATCTTCTGTTCGTCGAGCGTTACGTTCTCGCTCCAAGCGAATTCACCCGTCAGAGCGCCTGCCGCAAGCGAGGTCGTTTTGCTAACGTAGCCGAGCTTGGAATATCTGATTTCGACCGCGCCGTTCGTTGCGGGAATCATAAGATTCCAATCGCCCTGCGCGTTCGCGGTTGCCGAAAGCGAACCCACGCTTACGGCGACTCCGCTCTGTCCCGCATTGCCCGAAAGCTGAATCATCGTGTTATTGTTGCTTGCACGGTAGAAATTGTTCAGCGCACCGATGCGCAGATAGTTCGGCGTATTTTCGGGCGCGACGAACGCACCGTCGCCGTTCCAATTCCAGCCGTCCCAATCCTTTGCGGTTTCGCTCCACTGTCCGAGCGACATACCGAACGTTTCCGTTCCGTCGATACCGAGATAGGAATAGGGCACGAGCAACGTTGCCGCAAAGCCTGCGTCCGTGTTGGAGATCACGCGATAAACAAGCCCCGCCGCCGTGAACACGCCGCCCTTAAAGTGCGTACCCGCAATGCTGCCGTCGCCCGACAGGTCAAGCCGCCACGCCGTCGTTTCGTCCTCTCTCGCGCCCGTGCTCTCCTTGACGTCGAGATAGAGCTCGATTTTACCCGCTCCCAAACGGCGCGTGCCGTTGAAGCGGAACTCCACGCCCGCAAGCGTTCTCGTAACCGCAACGGTCGCATTGATAAAGTTGTTTTTCTTGTCCTCCGCCTTGCCCGCGCCCGTGGCAAATACCCCGCCGCCGACTGCGGGAAGATTCAAACCGATTTCGCCGAGCTGCGTCGTGCCGTCCGCAACGAAATCGTCTGCCGATACGGCAATTTCCGCCGATTCGTAGCCGCTCTTGGTAACGGTAAGCGTAATATCGCCGTCCGCCAAACGCACGCCCGTAAAGGAGAACGCGCCGCTGCCGTCCGTCGTGGCGGCGTTCTGCGTTCCCTTGACCGTAACCGTAACGCCCGCAACGTTTCCGTGCACGATATTCTTCACTGTACCAGCCACCGTCGTAAGCTCGGCGGCGAGCGACTTGTTCTCGCTCCAACTCGTCTGCGTTTCGAACGTATTCGCCGCAATCACCGTCTGCGCGCTCTTGTAGCCCGCAACCGTATAGTTTACCGTCGTAACCTCGTTATATGCAAGATTGAGCGTAATGCTCCACGTGCCGTCCGCGCCCGTCGAAGCCGAAGCCGTGCCAACGGTAACGGTTACGCCCTGCAACGGCGTATCGCCCTCTTTCACCGTGCCCGACAGCGTAACTTCCTTTTCGAACGCGCTCGACTGCATCGTCTTGTTCATCACGTGCGCCGCACCGCCGGCGAGCGTTTCCGCCGCGATCGTATCGGACACGGTAACGTAATCCGTCTTACTGAACGTAACGGTAACGTCCGCAAACACCGTAATACCCGTAACGGAGTAGCTGCCGTCCGCGCCCGTCGTCGCCGTCAGGTAGACGCCGTCGCCATTAACCGCAACGCTAACCCCCTCGATTCCCTTTCCGTCCGCGCCCGTGATCTTTCCCGAAAGCGCAACGGTTACCGCATCGAGCACAACGGTCTCGTTCCAGACCGTCTTGCCCGTAAGCGACGCATTCGTAATTTCCGTCGTCTTTTTCACGTAGCCCGCCTTCTCGTAGGTTACGGTGTAATCGCCGCTTCCGAGCACGACGCCGCCGATGCTCCAAACGCCGTTCACGTCGGTGGTTGCGCTCAGCGCGCCGATTTTAACGGTTACGCCCGAAATCGCAACGCCGCCCGACTTTACCGTGCCGCCGAACGCCATCATCGCGTTATTGTGGTTCGCCCAATACAGATTGTTGGTTGCGCCCATACGGATATAGTCGGTGGGCATTTCGGGTTTTACGAACGCTTCGCCGTTTGCCCCGAGCATATCCCCCCTGTTCCAGCCGTCCCAATCATCCTGCCCGTTATTCTGCCCGAGCGAGAAACCGAAGGGTTCAAGCGCGGAAATGCCGAGCGTCGTATAGGGAATCTGCGCCTTTGCCGTATATCCCGCGCCGCTCGTCGGCGTTACCGTCCAAACGATACCGTCCGTCTTGAAATTTCCGCCGTAGTTATCCACCCCGACCGTACCGTTGGCATAAAGGCGGTACATCGCGTTCGTAGCGTTGCGCGCATCCGTGCTCGCTTTGGTATCGACGAACACTTCCAGCCAGCCGTTAAAGTTGTTGTCGCCCTCGAAGCGGAATTCCACGCCGGTCAGCGTGCGGACGATATACGCCCTGTTGTTGGCAAACAAGCCGGACTTGCCGCCGAAATCGCCCGACTGCGCGGCCGGAAGGCTGAGGTTGACGTCGCCCAACGCCGTTTCTCCCTCGGCAACGAGCGCGTTTTGCTCAATTACGGTTTCGCTGTTTTCGTAGCCCGTCTTGGATACGACGATCGTAACCGCGCCGTTGTTTGCGGGAACGTTTTCCAGCGAGAACGTGCCGTCCGCTTCCGCCGTAGCCGAAACAGTCGTCCCTTTCAGGGTAACCGTCGCACCGCCGATTGCGCCTTCGGCAACGTTTCTCACCCTGCCTTTCAACGTCGTATAGGTCAGATTCGCCGTGGAAACAAGAGTGAAATCCTTTAACACGATCGTGCCGTTTGCGGCGCGAAGCTCCGCTCTCGTATACGTTTCCGTCAGCGAAATGTATCCCTCTTTGAAGATGACGACGGTGTAATTTTGGTTGGAATCGACGTCCTCGAACACGAAATAGCCGCGCTCGTCCGTCGTCGCCCTCTTTTCCGCCCCGCCGATCGTCGCCGTGGCGGTTGCCCCCGAAACGGGCGCACCCGCCGTGTCCGTAACCGTACCCGCCATATCCGCGGGCGGCATAGCGATATCGTCGCGCGAGGAAAGGTTCCCGTCCTTGTCGTACAGAATATAAGCATTGGGCTTTTGCGGATCGACGAGCGAGCCGTTCACCGTCCAGCCGTACCAATTCCACGGACCCGTTTCGCTGCCCGAAGCCGCGTCCTCCGTACGCACCTTATCCACCTGCCCGAACGCAAGTCCGATGGTGTCGTCTTTTTCGATCATGATATCCTTATATTGGATCATGACCTCCACGGTATAGCCCCTATCGTTGACCTCCGCGCCGTCGTTCAGTGTGCCGTTCAGCCCCACCTCGTAGTCGATCAGCCCGTTCCAGCTGCCCCAGCTGTTGCCCGCGCCCTGCATGATTCGCGTTTTGCCGTGAATACCGAGATTGATCTGGAAGTCGTCGCTCTGCGGGTTTCTGCCCCCGTCTGCCTTGGTGTCGATATAAAATTCGATGCTGTCGCCGCGCGTTACCGCGTCGTCGTTGGTAACGCCCTGCGTCAGAAGTACGCTGTCCTTAACGTCAAACAGGAAGAACAGCGCCTTTTCGCCGCGGTATGCCTTGACGCTGACCGCATCCACCGTGCCGCCGTTGCCGTCGTCCACCTTCTTTCCGTAAGTCAAAAGCGGCTGCGCGGCTTGCCACTGCGCCTCGTCGCCCTTGCCGTCAATCGTGAGCTCGGGCGTGGAATAGTTGCCCTCATAGTCGAACTGACCGCCGCCCGGCTGCTTGTTCGGATCGTAGTCCTGATAAATATCCCCCGTCGGACCGTTCGGTCCGTCCGGTCCCGGATTATTCGGCTTCTTGCAGCCCGCCGCCACCATGGCGACGGAAAGCGCAAGCACTGCCGCAAGCGCAAATCCTTTTTTCTTCATATAATTCCTCCTTATCCTTTTGGGCGCTTAGCCCTTCACTCCCGAAATCGCCAAAGATTCGATAAAAAATTTCTGACAGCTGATATAAATGACGAGCATGGGAATGCTCGAAAGCACCGCCCCCGCCAACGCCATGGGCAGATACTTGCCCGAGGTCCCCGCGTTCAACTGCCCCAACAAGACTTGCAACGTCATTCTGTTCCTGCTCGTAAGATAAAGCGACGGCGCGAAATAGTCGTTCCAGATTCCGACAAACCAAAAGATAACCTGCGCCGCAATCGCCGTTTTAATGAGCGGCAGCATAATTAAAATAAAACAGGTAAAGTGATTCGCTCCGTCGATTCTCGCCGCTTCGAAATAGGCGTTCGGGATCCCCCGCATGTACTGAATGAGGAAGAAAATCATCGAAACGTTTCCGAAGAATCCGGGGAGAATGAGGGGCCACAGGGTATCCGTCATGTGCATTGCGTCGAACGCACGGTACTGCGGAAGCATAAGCGCCGCGTACGGCACCATCATGCCGCTCATCAGAAACAGCAACCAGAACGTTTTATGGCGCAGTTTCAGTTTTGCAAAGCTGAACGCCGCCATAGCGGACACAAAGGTGCCGATAATAATAACGCTGACTTCGATGAGCACGGTGTTGCCGAGCGCCCTGAAAATGGGAAAGTCCGTACCCGTGAATAGCTCTTTGTAGTTTTCGAACACCCACTGCTTTGGAAAAAAGGTGAATTGCAGACTCGCCTCGTTACCCGTCTTAAAGGAGCTTAACAGCATCCAGAGGAAGGGAAACACAAGCAATACCGCACCGAGCACAAGTACGGCGTACGCAACGATTTTCAATAGGACCGTCAGCCAAAGCCGATGGCTCTTGTTTTTATAGACGGTTACCGTGAGTTCGGTATCCGTTTCGGTTACGGTTGCTTCGGCAGCATTGTAATCTTTCTGATTTTCCATACCTTACTCCTCGTAAACCCATTTATTGGAGACTTTGAACTGTACAAGCGTGATGATCATTATGCACACGGAGAGAAACACGGAAGCCGAGGAGGCGATTCCGTAGCCCGCCGCGCCGTTTGTACGCTGCTGCCAGATAAAGTAGACGATCGTCGCCGCCCCCGAATCGCCCTTGGCAAAGACCTGCGAATCGGCGTACGACTGCAATCCGCCGATGAGCCCCGTAATGAGAAGATAGAAAATGACGGGGGTCAGCATGGGCAGCGTGATCGCAAAGAACTGCTTGAACTTGCCCGCGCCGTCCAGCGACGACGCCTCGTAAAGCTCCTTGGAAACGTTCAGCATTCCGGCAAGCAACAGAATCATCGCCCCGCCCGTGGCATTCAGCGAATTTTTCAGAACGATCGCCACCTTCAAGAGCATATCGTCGCTCAGCCAAGGGGTGCCCGTGCCGAACATATGGTTTAAAAGTCCGTTGCTCTGGAAAATATACCGCCAGACGATATTCAGCGCAACCGCGCTCGACACGGCAGGTAGATAGTAAAGAATCTGAAATATTTTGCCGCCTTTGACGTCGCCGAGACGAAGAAGCCCCGCCACCACGAGCCCAAAGATAATGCTGACGGGCAGACTCAGCAACAGGAAAATAGTATTCCCTACCGACTTAATGAAGGCGTTGCCCAGTTCCCCCGCCTTAAACATGCCCGAAAACAGGCTGACGTAATGCGTAAAGCCCACGAACTCCGACGTGCCGCGACGGACGTAGTAGTTCTGAAAGCTGAACACGAATGTACAACCCATCGAAATTGCCGTAAAAATGAGAAATCCGACCACGGGAGGCAGAATAAACAGAAACGCAACGAGGTTTTCCCGCTTTTCCACTCTGCTCCTCGGTTTCTTTTTCGGCGGCGCCTGCGGCGGAACGGATAACTCCGATTCCGCCGTCGCCGCATTCACCGTATTTTCCATACGTTCCCTCAAATCAAAGCCCCAGCTCTTTGCGCATCGCCGTCAGTTTCTTCTGAAAGATGTCGCTATACGCCTCGCAGATTTGCGCCGCCGTCTTGGTGCCCTTCCATAGCCCCTGATCGGAAAGATAGTCCGTGAGTTCCGCGTACCAGCCCGATGAATAGGTGTAGTACCGCGGACGCACCTTTCCCCCCACCTTATCCGTATCGGAGAAGCCGTCGATGGTGTCGAGCCAGACGGAACGGTCTGCGGGATCTTTGCCCGCAATCAGTCCGCGCGTGTCGTTCACGTATTCGTCCCTCGCCATTTCCATGATGTTGGGCACCTGCTGACCGAGCTCGTAGAACTTGCGCTGCGCGTTCTCGTTCATGCACAGGTATTTTGCAAGGCGGAGCGCCGCAGCCGTCTGCAAGGCGTTTGCCTTTTTGCTGACGCAATAGCCCATCGAGCCCACCCAAGCCGTGCTTCTGGCGTTGGGATTGTCGCCGTTATAGGGTACGGGCAGGATATTCGTTTTAAAGGGAATGTTGAAGCTCCAGAACTGCGAACAGTCCCACGGTCCCATAAAGCTGAAAATGCAATTTCCGCCCTGAAAACGGGTAAAGCCGTCGGTGTCCTGTTTCGCCTCGGGCGTCATGACGCCGTCCACCAAGGCAAGATTGGCGCAAAATTGCAGCGCATCGGTAAAGTTTTTGTCCGTGATCTTCTGCGTCGCCGCGTCGTCGGTGAAGAAGTTGGCGTCGTTCGAATAGATTGCCGCCTCGATTTCGTAGTGAGAAATCCCGTATTGGTTTTCTCCGAGCCCCGGCACCAAACTCTTTAACAGATTGCGGAATTCCGTCCAGGTCATCGGCTCCTTCGGATTGAGCAGATTCGCGTAGATCTCCTCTTTATTCAGCTTGTTTGCCGCAATCTGCGCGTTCAGCAAATCCTCGTTGTACACAAGCGTGAAGGGACCGAGATCCTTGGGCAGTCCGTACAGCTTCGCCCCGTCGCTCTTGCCGAGCAACGCCGTGTCGGGGTTATAGTAGTATTCATCCACCGCCTGCGGCCATACCGCGGAAAGCTCCTCTTCGGTTACGTAGGGCGTGATGTCCTTTAACGTATCGTCGGCGACCCACGCGTAAAAGTCATAGTCGGGCAGCATGAAGAGCTGCGGCAGGTTTTTGATCCGCCCTTCGAGATTTTGCATATGCACGGTCGCGGTATTTCCGACGTAGTGCACGTTGATATTCTCGTTCCCCTCTTCCGCCATAAACTGATTGACAAGCGTCTGATAGTTGTTCTGCTCTGCCAGATCCCCCCAACCCCAGAATTCGATATCTACCCGCTCGGTAATTTCCGCATCGGGCGGAATTACTTCTTCCCCGCCCTGCTTTCCGCAAGCCGCAAGGCAGGAAACCGTCATCAGCCCCGCCACCACACACGCCAAAAATCCTTTCTTCATATCGATCCTCCTTATTATCCGCCCCGCTCCGCGGGGCTCTTTTCCTATTAAAGTTTTTTCCGTCTTACTTGGAAAGACGGAAGCGAGGGTCGCGACCCTCGAAAAAATTTATCATATCATGTTCGATATTTGCATTATAATCGGTATATATTAATTTGTCAATACCGCCGCGAAAAATTGTAAAAATTCTTATTTTAGTTACATAAAAGTTGAAGTAATCATATTTTATCACAAAAAAAACCGACCGCAACGCGGTCGGCAGCAACGAAAATCCAAAAGGAAAACGCCGTTCATTCGCCCGTTTCGTAGGTAATCGTAAGCGAGATATCCTGCGGGTAATCCCCGAACTTCTTCCCGAACACGTTAAATCCTCCGAGGTTGCGCGCGGTGGACTTGTTGCCGAATTTCACTTCGATTTTATTGCCCTTTTGCAAATTCAGCTTGCCGAGCGTTACGCAAGAGCGCGCGGGAACGCCGTTCAGCTTTACGCCGCTTTCGTCTACGGCAAGCGTCAGCAGCACGCCGTACTGCGTGTTGGCGGAGCTCCACCACGCGGGATTGAGCAAGCCGCGGTGGTCGCCGAAATCGCCGGGGCAGGTGTACGTCGCCACCTCCGCGCCGTTAATCCAAAAGGTAATATCGGAGAGATAATCGTTGTCGAAATAGGGCGCCTCCGAGCAGATTTCCAAAGTAAACGAAAGCTCCTTCACGCGGTGCAGCTTTGCCGCGCGGTTGCTGAAACGGTAGGAAATCTGTCCGTTCGGGGTATACGCGAGCTGCGCCCGAAAACGCTCGGGCACGTAGCAGTCGTCGCTCATGGAGGTAAAATGGCTGTCCTCGGTGCAGAAGTTAAAGACGCTGCCCGTGAACTCGGTAAACGCGCCCACGCCCACCGTCTGCGTTTCAGAGTGCAGGCGAGCGTCCCTGCCCTCTTCGAGATAGTAAAACGATAGGTTCGCGCCGTGCAGCTTGCGGGACACGAATCTCTGCGCCCCGTACGCCGACGACTTGTAGAGAATGGAGAGCAGATTGGCTTTCTGCATCTTTTCGAGATGAAACAACAGCGTCGACGCGGGCATCTTCAAATCCTTTTTCAGCTCCGACACGGTAAAGATATACGGCCGCCGTTGCAGCCGCCGTAAAATTTTTAAGCGCACTTCGCTGCCGAGCGCGTCGCAAAGCGCGGCGACGGCGGGCAAATCCTCGTCGTTTTTCAAACTCAATTCGGCAATCAGGCGCGGATCCTCTACGTCTGCCATTCCCTTCTCCTCCCTCTTTCACGGGTAAGCCGTACTCCGATTATAAACTATTTTTATAGTTAAGTCAAGAAATTTCTTCTAAAATAATCGTTTCGAAAAAATGCGATTCCGTATTGACGGGCGACCGTTTTGAATGTATATTTGAAACGGAATCACCGAAATACGGAGAAAGGAGAAAATTATGAAAAGGACGATTTCATTGCGGAAGCTGCTGATTTCCGCGCTGGTTTGCCTGTGCGCCGTCTGTCTGTTCGTCGGCGCGGGGCGGCTGATTGCGGGCGTCGCTTCGGCGGACGAGGCGGACTACGCCGCCGAAAACTGGACGGCGTACCCGCAGAACGATTTTACGCCCTGCGACAAGGGCAACACCTCGGAGCAGAAAAGCGACTATCTCGTCGGCTCGCGGGAGCTGCGTCTGACGGGCGGCGCGGGAGCCGTGGGAGCGGCAAACGGTTCGGCGTATCTGTCGAGCCTGTTCTTTGTCAACCCCGCCGTAGACGACTACGCCGACTTTACATTTACCCTCACCTTCCGCGCAACCTATTGGCTGAACGAAACGCGCTGGTTCGGCGTGATGTACAGAATGCAGACGGACGAAAACGGACTGCCCGCAGGGTATATCTTTACCAACCGCATGAACACCGCCTCGTCCTATACGGCGAATGCGGGCAAGGTGATAAGTGGCGTTACGGGCGGCGACAACGGGTTTCAAGATACCAACCACGCTACGGCGAAAAACGCGTATACCGACGGGAAATACCATACCGTTACGATTACGATGACGGGCGACACGGCAAAGCATTACGTGGACGGAAAACTAATCGGCACCGCCGTAACGACGGACAAGGACGCAATCGTCGGCGGACACGCTGCGGGCGGGTTTGCCCTGCTTGTCAGCCAGTGCACGATTAACGTGAAGAGCTGCACGATTTCGAGAACGGTAACCGAACCGACGGCGGAGACGCTGCCGCAGGAGGTGCCCGCCCCCGGCGATTACGAGGTAACGGATTTTTCGGCAATCTCCGCAAGCGATTGGAGCGTCGATGCGAAGAGCGATACCGCAGGCACGAAGGTTTCGGTAAACGCGGACGGCGAATTGGTAGTAAAAGCCGTAAACGCAACCAACGCGTCTTATTTCGGCGGGCTGCTGCCCGTCAACGCGGGCGCGGTTTACAGGGACTTCACCTTCGAATTGGAGTTTAAGGTTACGCCCCGTTCGTGGCAGAATCTCGACCGCTGGATCGGAATCGTCTATCACGCCAATTGGGAGCGCGGCACGGAGTTTGCGGGCACGGGCGGTGCGGACGCGGGATATATCATGAGCTACCGCGTCAGCGGCAGAAACTGCTATTCCGCCGTCAATCGGAACAGGGCGTTCAAGGACGATAACGAAATCGCCGCAGGCGGACTGCTTGCGGACGGCGCGACCGTCGCGCCCGTGCTCTCCGACGGCGCGTACCATACCATGACCGTAACCATGACGGACAACGCCGCCAAGCACTATATCGACGGCTATCTCGTGCGGGAAGCGCCCGCATCGACGAAGGACGCGCATCTCGGCACAACCTATACGAGCGGAGGCTTCGCTCTCATCGTGAACGCTATGGAACTGAATATCAGAAGCTGCAAAGTAACTTCCGCGGTCGGCACGCCCGCAGCCGCGGCGCGAATCGACGATACCGTCGTTTCGACCTATCAGAATCCCGACGTGAAAATCGTCAACGCCCCCACCGTCGTCTGCGACGTAACGGACGCCGCCGTACTGCAATCGTTATCGGCGGAAAAGAAGCCCTCCAACGCCATTCTGCGCCTGCGCAAGGACGGCAACGTCGTCGGCGCGGACGGCGCGGTTCTGGACAGCTTTTCCAACGTGTACGAAAGCCTGAACCATAAAATCATCCCCGTCGTTTCCGTTGCGGACGAGGAAGCGGCGGACGCGCTGATTGCCTACCTGAACGACACGCTGAATATTCTCGACCTCGCGGTTGCAAGCGAAAACCCCGCGCTCGTCAAACGTGTGCGCACGGCGTGCCCGCGCATCCGCGGAATCGTTATTTACGGCGCGGCGGAAATCGACGCGGACGACCTCTACGGCAGCGTCGTCGGAACGACGAACGCCAACCTTGCGAATACCGCAATCATCCCCCGAAGCGCGGCAACCGCAGAGAGCGTGCGCTATATTCAGGCGCGCTTCAAAACGGTCTGGGTGGCAGCCGACAGCGCGAAGCAATCCGATTTGTACGCCTGCATCAACAGCGGCGCGTTCGGCGTCGTTTCGCCCGATACCGCCGCAGTGTACGGCGCGCTGGAAAGCTACCCCGAGCACAGCTATACGAGAATGCCCTATAATATCGCGCACCGCGGCTCGTTTGCCGCAACGGGCGTGCCCGCCGCCTACCCCACCGAAAATTCCCTCGGCGCCGTCAACGAGGCAATCGCTCTGGGCGCTTCGCACCTCGAGCTCGACGTGCACCTCACCAAGGACGGACGCATCGTCGTCATGCACGACACCACGATCGACAGAACCACCACGGGTAGCGGCAATATCGGCGATATGACGCTTGCGCAAATACGCCAATTCAAGCTGAAGGACGGGCAGCATATTCCCGTGCTCGAGGAGGTGTTCGAGATTCTCGAACGGCATAAGGATTTGGTGCTCGTGCTCGAGCTGAAAGCGGGCGCGACCATCGTCGAAACGATAGACGGTATGCTCGGAACGGGCGAGGGTCAATACGACGTGCGCGACCAACTCGTAATTATCACCTTCAACAACAGCGGCGACGACCTGCTTACCGACATCAAAAACGTCATGCCCACCGTGCCCGCCGCCTACCTGTTAACGGGAAACAACGCGGGTACGATGATACAGGATTTGGCGAGCATGGGCTACTATAACTGCGGCATGGATATCGGCTACAACGACGACGTGCATCAGGCGGTTTACAACAAGGCGTGCCTCACCGACCGCGGCATTTCAAGCTGGTATTGGACGTTCGACAGCCTGTTCGCAATCACCGAACAGGCGGAGCTCGGACACACGGGCGTTACGAACAACGCCGCGGGCGTATTGATGAATACGGTAAACCGCGTCGAAGGCGTTGCGGGACAAAAGGTGCAAAGCCTGCAAGCGGGCGATACGGTAAAGGCGACCGCCGTTACCTATTACGGCGAAACGCGCACGGTGGACGCGACGGTGTTCTATGCGGAAAAGACGGAAAATTATTGGAACGTCGTCGTTCGCTATACGTTCACGAACGAAAACGGCAACGAGATGACCCTCTACTCCCCCGCGTTTATCGTCGGCGACACGACGTACGGCGTCGAACCCACCGAGCCCGAGCCCACCGAGCCCGAACCTACCAAACCCGAACCTTCGGACGGCGCACCGAAAGGAATGGGAGCAGGCACCGTTGCCGCTATTGCCCTGTCGTGCGCGGCTGCCGCCGCCGCGCTCGGAATCGGCGGAACGGTACTCTTTATGAAGCGAAAACGCAAATAATCCGACAAGCAAAAAACAGCCGAAATTTTCGGCTGTTTTTTCTTTTCGAGCTTTAATTGTAATCCACCGAATACACGAGCCCCTGCGCGTAGTCGCCGAAGCACTCGCCGAACAAATTTAGTCCGCCCTGATGCTTGGCGTCCTTTTTGATTCCGATGCGCAGCGTGATGTAATCGCCCTCCTGCAACTTCAATTTTTTTACGTTCTGCGTGCTTACGGGCGTTTCGTCTAAAAAGACGCAATCATCGGTAATCTTCAACGATTTTACGATTCCGTACTGCGTGGAAAAGTCCGACCACCATGAAGGATTGAGCCGTCCACGCCTGCCCCCGAAATCTCCGGGGGAAACGTAGGTTGCTACTTCCACGCCGTTTACCCAGAAGGTAATGTCGCTTTCCCACTCGTTGCGGTAATTGGGCGCCTCACTGCAAAGCTCCATACTGAACATCACGGAATTGACGCTCTTGTCCTTTAACATATAGTTGGGAATGCGGTATTCGATGTAGCCCTTGCTGAACCACAGGATCTGCGCGGCATAACGTTCGGGCGAAAAGAATACCCCCGGCGTATCGTCCGCAATGATGATGTTTTCCGTATTCGCCATGCCGCATCCCGCCTCGATTTGCGCGTCCGTAAAGCTGCCTATGGGAATTTCCATGGAGAAATTCTTACGGTCGAGGTCTCTGTTTTCCACGAGGAACTCCAACGAAAGGCTGTCGATCTGCCTTGAAATCAGCTTGGCGTTGCCCCGCGTATTCCGCTTGACGGTTACGTTGATAAACCCTGCTTTTCGCAAAATGTTCACGTGAAAAGAAACGGTGGAAATGGGCAGCTTCAGCTTTTTGGCTAGATCGGCGATCGAATAGGACGACGAACTGAGCATCGTCATGATTTTCCGCCGCACCGATGCGTTCAGCGCCTGCACGACGTCGCCCAGCCGCTCCTCCTCGTCGATCCGTAAATGAAATTCTCTCTCCGCCATAATTTTCTCCCCTTCGCACTTACATTAATTTCTTTATCTGCGAAATATCGCCGCTGCACAGAATTTCGAGATTGGAAAAGATTTTTTCGGCGCTCCAATCCCACCACTTTAACCGCAATAGGAACGCTACCGTTTCGTCGTCGAAACGCTTGCGGATAATCTTTGCGGGATTTCCGCCGACGATACAGTAAGGCGGAACGTCCTTCGAAACCACGGAATTCGCACCGACAATCGCTCCGTCGCCGATATGCACCCCCGGAAGAACGGTTACGTTCTGTCCGAACCATACGTCGTTTCCGACCACGGTATCCCCTTTCAGCGGCAAGTCGCTCGGTGCGGGCGTCGCCTTCTCCCAGCCGTTGCCGAAAATGTTAAAGGGATACGTCGTTGCCGACGCCATGCGGTGGTTGGCTCCGTTCATTATGAACTCCACGCCCTTTGCAATGGCGCAGAACTTCCCGATAATCAGTTTATCGCCATTGAAATCATAGTGGTGCGTAACGTGCTTTTCGAAATTTTCCGCCCCCTCGTCATCGTCGTAATAGGTATAGTCGCCGACGATAATATTCGGGTTCTTAATTACGTTTTTAATATAACAGAGCCGCGGCAAATTGCGGTTAGGAAAAGCCTCGTTCGGATTGGGACCGAATTCCCGCATATCGTTTCCCCCTTTCACCGTTTTTTAATAATATCCCACGAAATCCGACGAAAATCAATCGGCTATACTCGGCAACGGAGATTTCTGCCCTCGGATCCTCTAACCGAGAGCCGTTTGTCGCCGTTAAAACGCGCAGATTCAACCGTTTAAAACCAACGCTTTTTTCGGACAGAAATTCGAGCATTTTCCACAGGCAATACATTTTCCGTAATCGATGACGGGAGCCGAAAACCCGCTTTGCGATAACGCGCCCACAGGGCAAATGCGCACTGCGGGGCATTGGTGGTTTTGCGGACAGTTTTCATTTTTAACAATTAAAGTTCTTTTCATTTCTGCCACCTTCCTTTTTTATTCAGCAATACTTCCCGAAAAAGCATAAAAGAAAATTTATCGTATCATCATTATAGCATAATCACACAGAAAAATCAAGTACTGATTTGATTTTGCATTTTGGCAAGAGCTGAGCGACAAACACGGTGATAATCGTAATCCTACGCGGGAATTTGACGCCGCCCTCGGCGCTCGGCATTTCACGATTAAAACAAAATAACCATAGTCGGGTTCGACTATGGTTATCGTTGGTGAACTTTGCTCAGTCTTAATCGAATATTAATCCTATTTGCTAAACGCTTGTTGCATAATGTTTTGCAAACAAATAATTTGTTATCTTAGGTTTCCAGATCGTGAACGCAAGAGTAATAAAAATAACAGCTAAGGCAACGACCAAACTGACCGAAATTGATATAATTAAAATTTTTTTCTTTTGAGTCATAGAAATTTGTTCCACTTATTTTTTTATACAACTGAAGTCATATTTATTACGATTCTTCTAACTAAAATTTTCCGTTTTATCAGATTTCTTTTTTTGAAAAGGCAACTTATTATAAAAGAACAAGCAATATAAAATAACGGCAAAAATGTAAAGTACAATAGCTGAGTAAAAAACACTCATCACGATAATGGCATTAGTAACATCAACTTCCGTACCATAACTCACAGGCCTAGTTAAAGGTTGCCCACTTTCGCTCAAGCCAATGTAAATCTCAACTTTTTCACCTATAAGTTTACGGGCTTCATCTACGGTTCGATGATCGCCTCTACCGCAATAACTTTCATAAATTATACCGTCTTCATCTACATACTGATACTTGATATAATAAATGGAGCCACTACCGTACTTTACGCCAGAACTGTATTCTAAGGCAACAATTTCACCTTCAACTATTATGCCTTTATCTATTACGGTCTGAATTTCTTTACAATCATTATAACTTAAAGTAGCCATAACACTAATAAAACCGAAGACAGCTAGCACTATAGTAGATAAAATTAATCCTAACCAGCTAAATGCGTGTTGTCTTTGACTTTTTCGCATTATAATACTCCAAGCAAAAATTTATTATTATCTAAGATTTCTTTATATTTATTTTCTAATTCTTGTTGTGAACGTTCGTCTTGCCAAGAAAAGAACGAATCTGTATTATCAAAAATAGTTCTGTCTCCAATATCTGACTTTACAATAAAATAAATATTATCCTGATAATTGATATTTTCTAAAACAATATCTTTAGTTATTGAGTCGTTTGCTTTTGCTTCAAATTCTATAATTTCATGAAGTTGACCATTAACATATACATAAATTTCGCCAGTTGCAATAATAGCACTATCATTATATATATTTACCTTATTGCTACCTATTTCATAGCTTTGTACATAACATAACAAAATATACCTTTGGTGAGATCGAGTCCAAAGGTTATTTTATATGATGTCGCATTGTTATTATAGCACTTTTTATCAATAATATCAAGAGATATTAACGCAGGAAATAAAAAGAGCCGCTACACTATGTAACGGCTTATAGATTATCCATTATCGTTAGTTCAAATCCTATTTTCATTTAAGAATACGCAAAAGACAGCAGTAAAAACTAAAAATCACATTAATGAAGCAAAACCACAATATATAGTATAATAGCACCTAAAACCATAAGGTTTTGGATGCTATTTGGTAGGACAGTATTTTCGTCCTACAAAGATGGTGACCCTGCCGGGAATCGAACCCGGGATTGCGCCGTGAGAGGGCGCCGTCTTAACCGCTTGACCACAAGGCCATTTTTAAAATAACGCTGAAATTATATCATATTACGCAAACTCTTGCAACAATTTTTGCACGGTATTTGCGCATTTTTTCCAAAAATTAAAGACGTCCGCCTGTGCCGCAAGGCGAAAAAGGTTTAACCCGCTTCTCGCAGGTGGGCGCGTGCGGGCGAACATCGACCTTTCCGCAAAATGCAGACCTCGTCTATTCCGTCCGACTTCCGCTCCCGAAGGTATTTCGTGGATTACGCATTCTCCACCCTCCGTACACTGCAGGCGTCAAGTCTATTATAGCAAACCAGCCGCAAAAATGCAAGGAATCTTACGGCAGTTTCGGCTGGAAATAGCTGCCGTTCTTTACTTTTCGATTTTGCTGAGCATATCGACGATGTCCTGCACCGTCTTGATCCCCTCCACCTCGCCTTCGGGAAGGGTAACTTCATATTCATCCTCAAGCGTCATCATCAGTTCTACAACGTCCAGAGAATCCGCGCCCAAATCCTTTACGACTTCCGACTCGGGCTTAATCTTGTCCACTTCGATATTCAGTTGCTGCGCAAGCATCTTACAGACTTTCTCGTACATAATTATCCTCCGTACAAATGAGTAGTGTCTTTATTTTATCCTATTTCGCCGCTTTTGTCAAGGGTTTTTATTCTCTTCGGACAAATCCGACGGAGCTGAGTGCCCCGTACGGGACAACGACTTCAAAAACCGCTTTTGTTCCGCGCTCAAACGGAAGGATTCGCACGCCTTTCTTATCGCCCTGACTCGCACGGTCTCGGGCAACGTGCCCTTCCGTAAAAACGCCACACCCTCCTCGTAAAAATGTACGAGCACCTCCGCAATCAGCCACGCCGCTCCCATCATCACGTAGTATTCGTCCGCATCAACCCGCTCTGTGCTCTCGAAAATCAACGGCAGATACTGCGCCTCCATATAATTTCCCAAAAGCGTAACAAGCGCGTACCTCCGCGTAAATTCCCGCTCGCTCCTCAAATATTCCCGAATCTTCGGCAGAAACTCTTCGCGGTGCTTTCGAATGCACGGGGCTTTAAAACAGTCGCAGGTCGCCCAATTGTCTACGAGCGGCAGTACGGCGTCGATCCGCCGGATAAACTCCCCGTAAGACAGCTGCCCCACAAGCGCGCACTTTAAAAATGTTATCTCGTAGTACTCGTCGGGAAAGGTTAAAAACGTATCCGTTTCCCCCTTCCATTCTTTGGCAAGCGCGCGCATCGCGGGAATACGTACGCCGATCAATTTTAAATTCTCGTTTTTCAGCAGCCTGCCGTGAAACGCACGGTAGCCTTCGTCCGCAAGTCCGTTTAAACGGGCGAGCGCCTCTTCGTAAGTAATCATAAAAAAACCTCGTCGAACGCCGCGCGCCACGCCTCCGCGGAAAACCGCGGATTGGCAGGCGAGGTGGACGGCATTTTTTTCGTGATCGGAACGAGTGCGGGAAAACGCTCTGCAAGCAGAGAATACGACTTCGCACCGTTGCATAAAATCGCGCGTATGCCGCTGTTTTCAACCAAAGCGGAAACGTCCGCCACGACCTCGCCCCGAATGGACGCGTCGGCGGATCCCTCCACTTCGCAGGACAGGATCACGTCCCACAGGGCAATCCCCCGCCGCAACAGAAAATCACGTTTTTCCCGCACTGTCGGAGGAACCTCTTCGCCGAAATATCCGCACGCCGTTTTCCAGAACCTGTTCTGCGGATTGCCGTAATAGAACCCGATTTGCCTGCTCTTTACGGAAGGAAAGCTCCCCAAGACGAGCACACGGCTGTTTTCGTTATAAACGGGCTCGAAGCCCTCTGCAAACACGGGCTTCACGCTTTGATTGCCCGTTCGAGATTGCCGACGGACGCCACGCCGATCTTAGAAAAGTCGATATTTTCCTTGCTCGCGCGCAGCACATCGTCAAGCGTCAGCGCGGAAATCTCCGCCATGCGGCGCTCGAAATCGTACACCCTTCCGCGATACAGCATTTCCTTGCCATACAGTAACATCTGCGAGGAGGTGTTTTCCTGCGAATAAATATTTCCCGCGCGGAGCTGCTCTCTGCCGCGGAGGAACTCGTCCTCTTTGACGCCCTTTTCGAGAAATTCCTTTAATACGCCGCAGATAGCTTCCGCCGCATTCTCCGCCTTTTTGGGGTTGACGCCCGCGTACACGGTAAATACCCCGGTTTCTTCGTAGTGAGAGGAATAGGAATACACGGAATAGGCAAGTCCCATTTCCTCGCGCACCTTCTTAAACAGGCGCGAGCTCATGCTCCCGCCCAGCACGGCGTTCATTACCTGCGTGGCGGCGAAGTCGGCGTGATCGCGCGGCACGGACGGGAACGCAAACGCAAAATGCGCCTGTTCGATGGGCTTCTTGCGAAAGAGATTGTCCCCCTTCCACAGCACCTCCTTGTTGCGCTGCGTAAACTCCGCGCACTCCATATCCCCGAAATATTTTTCAACGAGAGAAACCGCTTTTTCGGGATCGATGCTGCCCGCAAACGACACGACGATATTCTGCGGGCAGTAGCGCCGACGCTTGTACGCAAAAATATCCTCGCGCGTAAAACCCTTTACGTTCTCCTGCGGACCGAGAATATTTCTGCCGTAATTGGCTTTGCCGAAGGAAGCGAGGCTTAAAAGATCGAGGCACAGATCCTCCGGCGCATCCTCGTTCATATTGATTTCCTCGACTACGACGCCCTTCTCGCGCTCCATTTCCTCTTCCGGAAAGGTACTGTTCAAAAACAAGTCCGCAAGCAGAGCAAACGCCTCCTCCGCATGGTCGGACGTGGATTTGGAATAGTAACAGGTCAAATCCTTTCCCGTGAACGCGTTGACCTGCGCGCCGAGCGCGTCGAACGCGTCGGAAATTTCAAACGCCGTGCGCGTCTTGGTGCCCTTGAACTGCATATGCTCGATAAAGTGCGAAATGCCGTCCTCCCGATCCGTTTCGAACGCCGCGCCCGTGCCGACGAGGATGCCCATGGAAACGGACAGCAATCCCTCCATGTTCTTGATGACGACGCGCACGCCGTTATTTAACGTCTTTTCTTTTACCATGATTTTCTCCTTGTATGTATAAATTCAGACTTCGTTTGCGAGATTTTCAGCGGCGCATCAGCGGAAGTTAGCCTAAATTTTCGCTGACCGTAACCGCCCGCAGACCGTTCTCGCGGTAAACCGTAAGGATCTTCGGCAGCGCCGCAAGCGTATGCTTCATGGGATGCATGAGTACGAGATCGCCACCGCCGATATTCTTGGTGGCGCGGCTGAAACAGGTCGCCGCGTCCTTATCCCGCCAATCGATCGTATCTCTGCTCCACATGACGGTGCGCAACCCCAGACTCTCCGCCGCCTTAACGGTGTCGTCGCTATACGCGCCCGAGGGCGGCGCAAACAGAGTAACCGTTACGCCTGCCGCCGTCCGAATAAAATCGACGCTCGTTTTTATTTCCTGTAAATTCCCGTTATAGTCGAGTTTGTCGTGGTCGCGGTGGAAATATCCGTGCGAGGCGATTTCGTGCCCGCGCGCGGCGATTTCCTTTAAACAGTCTACGTTGTCGTCCGCCCAGCTCCCGCCGATAAAGAATGTTGCCTTGGCTTCATATTCGTCCAGCACGTTTAAAATGCCGCGCACCTCTTCGGTGCCCCAATATACGTTGAACATCAGCGACACGCCGTCCTCGGACGAGCCCTTGTAGTACACTTTATCCTCCACGCCCGATACGCTTTCCGCAGCGGGAAGGAAGCAGACCGTGCCGATAAGCGCCAGCACGAGTACGAGAACACAGTTGGTGATTGCGGCAATTTTCCGCGACGATAACCTCTTCAACAGTTTACCTCAATTACGATAGCATTATTACACTATTGTATTGAGGTAACTTTTGAAATATGACGCTGCGAACTTTGGATTCTTCGGTTCGCTCCCCTCGGAATGACCCGCTCCCCTATTTTCCGCCGCACGGTTGCAGCCAACGCCGACACCCTTCTGCCGAGCGGGACCCTGCGCGCTTATACCGTAATGCCGCTTAACGCTCGAAACAAATCCGACCTTGCGCATTACGGCATAAGCAATCGCGGCTTTTCTTTTTATTTTACCAAAAAGAAAAGTGTGAACTCATTTGAGTTTTGCAATGGTTACGCCCGATTCGCCTTCGCCGTACACTCCGAGACGGAATTCCTTGATACGGGGGTGCTTTTTCAAATATTCTTTTACCGCGCCTCGCAATTTTCCCGTGCCCATGCCGTGCACGATCCGCACCTCCGAAACACCCGAAACAAGGGCGCCGTCCAAAAAATTTTCAAGCTCCATCAGCGCTTCGGAAACGTTCATGCCGATCAAGTTGCATTCCGTTGAGGGCACGGTGCGCTCGTTTAATCTCTGAACGACGCGCACTGCATCCTTTTTCTTTTCCTTTTTTTCCGCCGAAACACGGGGATTGAACAAATCGTCCGCCCTGACGCGCACGCGCAAGCCGCCGCAGCGCACCTCCGCCGCGTCCTTATGAAGCGCAAGGATTACCCCCTCCGCGTCCATGCTGCCGACCAAAACTTTATCTCCCGTTTTCAGCTTCTGCCATGCGGCGGGAATCAGCAGCGAGGGCGCATCCTCCCGTTCGATCGCCTCGTCCGCGATCCTGTTTTTCAGCGTACGCGCCCGAATCAAATCCGATTCCGACACCGTTTCCTTTTTGAAAATTTCTTCGATTTGAGCAAGCAGCTCCTCCGCCTGCGCGCACCTGTCGTTTACGATGCGCTTTGCTTCCGCTTTTGACGAGGCAAGAAATTTTTCCCGTTCGCGGCGGAATTTTTCCTCGTCCCGCTCGAGCACGGCAAGCCTCTGCTTCCATTCCTCTTTCAGTCTTGCCCCCTCTTCGCGCTCCGCCTCGGCGCGGATGCGCGTCTCTTCCGCGGCGGAAAGCGTTCGTTCGTAGGCGCGCGCACCGTCCGAAAGGTGCGCACGCGCGTCCTCCACGACCGCCGGATCCAAGCCCAGACGACGGCAGATTTTTAAGGCGTTCGACGCCCCCGGCATTCCCATCTTCAAACGGTACAGCGGGCGGTAATCGCCTGCGTCGAACTCCATACAGCCGTTCTGCAAGCCCTCGGTTTTCAGCGCGTACTCCTTAAGCGCGGAAAAGTGCGTGGTAACGATTCCGACGCAGCCCTTCTTTACGAGCGCAGACAGAATGGCGGTTGCAAGCGCCTGACCCTCTTCGGGGTCGGTGCCGCCGCCCGGCTCGTCTACGAGAACCAACGACCGCCGCCCCGCCTGATTTAAAATATCGCGCAGATTGACGATATGCGAAGAAAAAGTAGAAAGGTTTTCCTCGATCGACTGGCTGTCGCCGACGTCGCAGCACACCTCGTCGAACGTCGAAATCTTCGTGCCTTCCGCGGCGGGCACGAACAGCCCGCAGGACGCCATCAGCGAAAACAGTCCGCACATTTTCAACGTAACCGTTTTACCGCCCGTATTCGAGCCGCTGATCACAAGAAAACGGCAGTCGCCGCCCACGCCCAATGAAACGGGTACGGCGGTTTTGCCGTCGAGCAGCGGATGTCTGCCCTTGATAATTTCGATCACGCCCCTGTCGTTCATCTGCGGTTTTACGCCTTTGACGTTATGCGCGTATTCGGCGCGGGCAAACGCGGCGTCGGCAAGCGCCGTAACGTGCGCGTTGATTTCAAGCTCATCCGCAATTTCTCCCACCGCACGCGAGAGCTCCTTCAGAATGCGCGAGACCTCCTCCTTTTCGTCGAGCATAAGTCCGCGCAGCTCGTTGTTCATTTCGAAAATTTCCTCGGGCTCGATAAACACCGTCGCGCCCGTTGCCGAGCGGTCGTGAACGAAACCGCGGATACTGCGCTTGTACTCCGCCTTAACGGGCACGACGTACCTGTCGCCGCGCACCGTTACGATGCCGTCCCGCAAAAATTTGCGCTCCTCCCCCGTGAGATACTCCGAAAGCCTCGCTTTAATGCGCTCTCCCGCTAAGCGGATGTCGCGGCGCAGCGCGAACAGCCTGTCGCTTGCCGTATCGGAAAGCTCGTTTTCACCGACGATTTTCTCCCCGATGTCCATTTCCAGCCGCTCGGCGGGATAAATCGGAGAGACGAGCTCCTTCATTTCGACGATACGCTCGTCCGAGCACTTCGTAACCGCCCCGTACAGTACGCGCGAAGAACGCATGAGCGCCGCAACGTCCGTAAGCTCCGTACAGGTAAGCGCCGCGCCCTTCTTTGCGCGGCGCGCGGTATCCCCGAGCGGAGGATAGTACTCCGCCGCCCCCGTGCCGATTTCAAAGAGCAACGTCTTTGCCTCGTCCGTCAAACGCAATAAACGCTTCGCCTCCGCAAGACTTTTCGTCGGCTCCGTACCCAAAACGATCTCCTTGCCCTCTTCGAGCACGGCAAAGGCGGAAACCGCCGACAGAATTTTATTCAGTTCCAACCGTTCGTAATTTTTATTCACGCCATACTCTCCCGACCGTGCCCTCTCGTAACACCGCAAAGCCCGCCTACCGATTCGTCCGTAAGACAATTCGCGCCCTCGGCTTTCGCCTCCAAACGGGCGCAGTTATACACCTCGAAGCGGCACCCGCTTACGCTTTCGTAGTGCCGCAACGGAAATTCCCGCCCCGCCTCGTCCGTCAGCGTATACCGCTCCCGCCCGTCGCAGGAAGCGCAGCTCTTCCCGAACGGACAGTAAATCAAATCCATCAGCTTTACCGCGCCGCCCTGCAGCACGAACGCGCCTGCGATGCAAAGCTTTTTTTGATCTCTTGCCGAAAGTTCCTTGGACAGCGCAAAGAATTTCGCGCGCCCGCGCACCTCGCTTACGGCGTATGCGTTGGTGAGGTTGAATCCCGTGCCCGCAAACAGCTCTACGCCGTATTCCTCGGCGAGCGACAGCCCGTAATATCCCTCGGCATAAATCCCGTCGAAGTCCTTCAACGCGGACGCAACGCTCCTCTCGTCCGCCGAAGTGAAGCAGGGCGGCAAATACAGAAACAGCTTCCGTCCCCTCCTTTCGGGCGCGGCGATCCTTCTGTAATCGAAGGGCTTATAAATCAAAATATCGCAGTCCGCCTCCTCGTCTGCAGAAATCACCGCGCGCAGCGCGCCCGACGCGGGCGACAGCGCGACGCGGGGTGGGGTTCCCTGCGGAAGCTCCTGCACGCGCCCCGCCGCATACAGGACGTACGCGCGGTAAAACTCCCGACGGAAGGCGTTTAACGCCGACTTGGGCAAGAATGCGTTGTCCGTTTCCGCCACGATTTCCGGTACAAGCGGAAGAGCGTCCGTCCTGCAGAAACAAGCGACGAGCTCTTCTTCGGTCAGCGGCGAATTTTTAGCTTGCGCCAACGGCTCTCCGCCCTCGTACACGAACTCCCCGACGCGCGCCGTCGGCTTCTCTCCCGCGACAAAGCGCAGATATATTTCTATTCTTTTTCTGTCGGACGGCGCAAGCGCAAAGCCGCGCGCTTCCCCCGAGGTGGTAACCCGAACGCTGTCCCCCGCCGCAAGCCGCGCCGAGGAGGAAACGTAAAAACCGCCCTTTTCCACCGACAGAAACGCCGCGCCGCCGACCTCTTCGCCGCCCCGCAGAATTTTAAACGCGTCGCCCTTGCGCGGAACGAAGTCGCTCCGAACGAAATACCCGCGCCCCGACGCGCCGATAAAACCGACCTCCTCGCCGATATGCCCCTGCACCCTGCGAGAAAGAAAGCCGCCCGTTTGCCCGAACGGCAGTCCTTCGGTATAGTCTCCTCGGTTGTAGGCGCGCTTTAACGCCGAAAACGCCCGCTCCGCGTCCCCGCCATCAAGCAGCGCGCGGTAATACTTTACCGCCGCCGCGGCGTATTCGGGACGGCGCATTCTGCCCTCGATTTTCAACGAAACGACGCCCGCGTCCACGTAATCCCTTATACGCTTTCCAACGCTCAAATCGGAGGGAGATAGCGCGTAGGCGAAGTCTCCGAAACCCGCTCTGTCGATTGCGTATTTCTTGCGGCAGGGCTGCTTGCACCTGCCGCGGTTTCCGCTGTTGTTCCCCGCGAACGAGGAAAAATAGCACTGCCCCGAAAAGCAACTGCACAGCGCCCCCTGCACGAACACCTCCGTTTCGATGACGGAGGCTATCCCCTTCACTTCCGCAAAAGGCGTTTCGCGGGCAAGCACGACGCGCGAAAAACCGTATTCTTTGGCAAGACGCGCTCCACGCACGCTGCAACAGCCCGCCTGCGTGGAAAGGTGTAGCGTGATTTCGGGATAGAGCGTTTTCAGCGTCTTTCCCAAAAACATATCCTGAACGAGCAAAGCGTCCGCGCCCGCGTTATAGGCAAGTCTTGCACATTCGAAAAATCCTTCCGTTTCTCCGTCGAGGACGAGCGTATTCAGGCAGACGTATACCTTTGCCCCCGATAAATGCGCATATTCGCATACGCGGCAAAGGGCGGCAACGTCAAAATTTTCCGCGCTGCTTCGCGCGGAAAACGACGTCAACCCGAGATATATTGCGTCCGCGCCCGCATCAAGCGCCGCATACGCCGTTGTTTCGTCCCCCGCAGGGGCAAGAATTTCCGTCAAAATCACCTTCCTATGGTGCGCTGAATCAACTCCTGCGCCGCATCGTAGCCCATGCTCTTCAACCTGTGGTTGCGAGCCGCGACCTCGATAAGAATGGCGAGATTGCGCCCCGGACTGATAGGGATCATCAGTTTGGGGATCTTCACGCCCAGAATCTCCTCGGAGTTCTGCTCGCCGATCAAACGGTCGTATTCGCGCTCGCGCTCCCAAGGACGCATTTCCATAACGAGCTCGATTTCCGTTTCGCTCATGACCGAACCCGAACCGTACATATTTTTTACGTTGATAATGCCGATACCGCGCAGCTCCATGAAGTAACGGATTTTCTCGGGCGCGGTGCCGACGAGCTCGTTTTCGATTTTCTTGATCAGCACGGAATCGTCCGCCACGAGGCGGTGTCCGCGCTTAATAAGCTCCATTGCCGTTTCGCTCTTGCCCACGCCCGACGAGCCCGTAAGCAGGATCCCCACTCCGAACACGTCCATTAACACACCGTGCACCGTAGTGGTGGGCGCAAGCAATCTGCTCAAATAGACGAAGAGGTCGGTGATCACCGAAGTCGTCATCTTGCCCGAACGGAATACGGGCGTTGCCGCCTTTCGGGCGCACTCCATAAATTCGGGGAACACAGGCAGATCGCGCGAAAAAACGATGCATGGAATTTCGCCGCAATCGAAAAGCTTTTTTATTTTTTCCTTGCGCGTCGCAGGCGAGAAGGAGCGCAGATATTCGTGCTCGGTCAACCCGATGACGATAATACGTTTGGTGTCGAAATAGCTGAAAAAACCCGCAAGGCGCAGCCCCGGACGGTCCACGCTGATACTCGAAAGCGTTAAAATCCCCCGCCCCGCATACAGCATTTCCAAATTCAAGTCCGACGCGAACTTATCGAGCATCACCGTTTCCTGCGGTAAAATTACGTTCTCGTTCATTTATTCCCCCCTCAAAGCGATTTCGATTGCTTCGGCAACCCCGTCCTCTTCGCAGGAAGCAACGACGGTTGCCGTTTTCTTTAATTCCTCGGCGGCGTTTGCAACCGCGAACTTCCCGCCCGCGTGCTCCAACAGCGCGATATCGTTTAACATATCGCCGATTGCCGCCGTTCGTTCGTATGGCACGCCGAACTTCTCTTTGAGAAATTCCACCGCGGCGCCCTTGTTCTGCCCCGCGGGCAAAAACTCGACGAGCCAATCGGACGAGCGCGTAACGAAGTACTTTTCCCCAAGCCGACGGGCGAATCGCGTCTGTACGGCGTCGCACGTATCGGGAGGTTCCACCGTTAAAACCTTTACGACCCGACGGGGCTTTTTCATCAGCCAGTCGGAGAGTCTTTCTTCGGGCACTTCGCCCTTGACCCCGCAGATTTTTTCGTAGACGCCGAGCCACTCGTCGCGGCGGTTGCAGAACAAGCCCTCTTCGGTGTACACGTGGATATGCCGATCCTCGGCTTCGAGCATTTGCACGACGCGCAGCGCGTCCGCTTGCCCGAAGCCTTCGAACTTGACGATATTCCCCGTTGCGGTTTCGGCGATGACCGCCCCCTGATAGGCGGCGACGTAGCCCGTCGTAATGCCGAGCTCCTTCATGCGGGGCAAAATGGACGAAAGCATCCTGCCCGTGCATACGGTAAAAATCCCGCCCGCCGCCGTATAACGCGCGATCGCCCGCTTAACTTTTTCGGATACCGTTCCGTCCGCACGCACCAGCGTGCCGTCGAAATCGGAAATAAACAGTTGATATTTCATAGCTCTTCGAAATGCCTTTTGATACGCCCCGCGAGCTCCTTGCCGATTCCCTCGGCGGAAGCCAGCTCTTCCTCGCTCGCCTTCATGATCCTGTCGATCGTGCCGAATTTCTCCATCAATGCAATCCGCTTGCTCTTGCCGATCCCCTTGATTTCATCGAGCACGGACTGCAAATTCCGCTTGGAATGAAGGTTGCGAAAGTAGGTGATCGCAAAGCGGTGCGCCTCGTCGCGCAGACGCTGCAACAGCTTTAACGCATAGTCCCGCCTGTCGATCCTCACGCTCTCCTCGCGCCCGAGCGTGAATACCTCCTCTTCCTTCTTCGCAAGGGAAACAAGGTCGATTCCTGTGATCTTCATCTCGTCGAAAATCTCTCTGACCGCCGAGAGCTGCCCCTTGCCGCCGTCGATGACGATGAGCTGCGGTTTGGGAAATTTGTCCTCGTCCTCCGTGCCCAGCTTGGAAAGACGGCGCTTTAACACCTCTTGCAGCGAAGCAAAGTCGTCGGCGCCCTCCACCGTCTTTATCTTGAAACGGCGGTACTCGTACTTGTCCGCTTCGCCATCGGTAAACACCACCATCGAGCCCACTTTATCCACGCCCGAAATGTTCGAAATATCGTAGCATTCCGCGCGTTTGGGATAGGCGGCAAGCCCCAGAAGCTGCTGCAAGCGACGGCAGGCGTTTACGGTCATGTCGCTTCGGTGCTCGATTGCCGAAATCGACTTTTCGAGATACTCGCGCGCGTTGCCCGCAGCCATGTCCAGAAGCTCTCGCTTGACGCCCATTTTCGGACGGGTAATCCCCACGCCGTGCCCCGACTTTTCCTTGGCATACTGCGTCAGCACACCGTCGTCCGTTTCCTCTTCTAAAATCAGCTCGTGAGGGATCTCGTGCGACGTGTAATACTGCGTTAAAATACTCGTAAACGCCTCGCTGCGCTCGTTTGCGCCCTCTTCCAAAGAAAATGTGCGCGCGCCCTGCATCACGCCCTTGCGCGTTACCAGAACGGATACGGCGGCGTAGAGTCCGTTGCTTGCCATTGCCCACACGTCCGCGTCCACGTCGCGGGGCATGGAAGTGATCCGTCGGGTAGACAGCCGCTTTAACGTCTGTATCTTGTTGCGGTAATCGAGGGCAAGCTCGAACTGCTCTTCCTCCGCAAATTTCTGCATTTTTTCAAGGAGGATTTTTTCCGCCTCCTCGTAGTTGCCCGAAAGAAAGGAGAGCGTCTTTTCCACGCATTCGCGGTATTCCTCTTTGGAAATCAACTCCGCACACGGAGCGGTGCAGCGGCGCAGATGATAGTTGAGACAGGGCTTTTTGGGCTTCCCTCCGATCGATACGCCGCAGGTGCGGATGTTATATACCTTCGCCGCAACGTCCACGATATCCCTGCAGTTGATCCCGCCCATGAACGGTCCGAAATACCTGCCGTCCTTTTTGATGCGTCGGGTAATCAGGATACGCGGAAACTCCTCCCGCGTGGTTATTTTGATATACGGGTAAGTTTTGTCGTCCTTTAACAGAATATTGTACTTGGGCTTGTATTTTTTGATGAGCGTGTTTTCGAGGGCGAGCGCGTCCACTTCACTAGGTGCGACGATATAGGAAAAATCGGCGATATTTTCCACCATCGACTGCACCTTTTTCGGCTTTTCGGAAGAATGGAAATATTGGCGCACGCGATTTTTTAACACGCGCGCCTTGCCGACGTAAATGACGGCGCCGTCCTTGTCGAGCATGATATACACGCCCGCGCTGTCGGGCAGAAGTTTTAATTTTTCCTTTAAATCGCCCATGCCGTATTTTTATTATACACGAATTCGCGCGACATTTCAAGAGTTTGCACCGAAAATATCAAAATCCGAATACATTATTCTTCCGTTAAAAACGGTAAAAGAAAACCGCCCGTTCGGGCGGTTAGCGTTTTTAAATCGAAGTCGTTTACCCGTCGGGATCATTTTGAAAAAAAGCGTTTGCCTTTACCGTAGTTCCCGTATGGAATTTTTCCACATAAATATAGATAAGTATAGCGCGATAGCCTATCGTTATGGACTAAATGAATAGGCTATCGCACTTTTTTTGCTATTATGCGTCTATACTGTCGTGTCTATATCGACTTTATAAACGATTTGTATATCTCGCGGTTCGTCTTTGTTTTTCGGTGCGGATCCGACGATTATTCGGTCAATAAGTTCCATACACATCTCGCGTGTCAATTCCGTTGGGTTTATGTAACGCTTGATTTTTCTTATGAACTCGTCCACGTCGGCATTAACTTGGTTACTTTCCGCAAGACTTTCTTGGAGCGTTTGAATTTCTTCCGTCAGAGTTTTCTGCTCGTCCGTATACCTGTTCATTAGCTTGATACAAATATCTTCGGGCATTTTACCTCTGACTTTGTCCTCATATACGCTTTCGATCAGTCCGTCCAATTCCGCAAGCCGTTTACTTTTATGTTTTAATTCCAACTGCGCCGTTTTGATTTTCTCTTGTGTGAACTTTGCGTTCTTTTCAAGAAACTTTCTGCGCACTGCCGCTTCGTCCGTTAATACCGCTTTCGCCTTGCTTTTAATATCCGTCAAGATAATTTCTTCTATAACGTTTCCTGCAATGTAATGACTGAAACAGTATGCTTTACCTATTCGGCAGTGGTCGCCGCAATCGAAAGAAAGATAACTTTTGTCTTTGAACACGGCTCTACGCATTTGCATTTTACCGCCACAGTCTGCACAGAACATAAGCCCCGATAGTGGGTGTGTAATTCCGCTTCGCTTTTGCTGTCTACCACGACTTACCGATTGCTTTAACGCTTGTACTCTGTTCCAAACGTCGCGCTCAATTATAGCTTCGTGTGTATTCGGTATTACCAAGAACTCGCTTTCGTCCCTATAAATCCGTTTGTGGTTTTTGTACGAAACGGTAGTTACGCGCTGTTGCACCAAATCGCCTTTGTAGATAGGGTTTTCCAAAATGGCTTTAATCGATATAGCCGACCACAACCTTAAACTACGAAAGTCGCCGTTCTTACCGAACTTTTCTTCCATATACCGTTGCGGACACGGAATGTTCTCGTCATTGAAAATATCCCTTATAGCGTTTACCGAATATCCTTTCAGACGCATATCGAACATTCTTCTGACGATACTTGCCGCAGGCTCATCTACAACGGGCAACCGCTTGTACTTGTCTACAATAATATAACCGAACGGGGCTTTGGGAGAATGGTATTTTCCGTCTTTGGCTTGCGCCCTTATAACGGATTTTACTTTCTTGCTTGTGTTCGCCGCGTGCCATTCGTTAAAGACGTTCATTATCGGCATCATTTCCATTCCGCCGCTTTCACGGTTTGCCGTGTCCAC
>Ga0073908_1000829_pt1 | contig 48554 bp, 45 predicted proteins | sample MucameincwithD2O_FD_65484 | JGI IMG/M metagenome (GOLD analysis project Ga0073908, IMG submission 65484) | Mouse cecum microbial communities from Vienna, Austria - Mucus amended microcosms incubated with D2O | ecosystem: Host-associated > Mammals > Digestive system > Large intestine > Cecum... | reverse complement strand
TTACCAAAGTTTGAAAAGTACTCAAATGAGAGTGAATTAAGCAACTGGGTAAAATTTATAATAAATCCAGAGGTAATAAAAATAAGTGAAGTAAAGAAAAATGAATCATTGAAAAAGGCACATGATGTGCTAAATGAAATAAGTGATGATGAAAGAGAAGAAGAATTAGTATTCCAAAGATTAATGTACATAATGGATAAAAAAGCAATAGAAACTGCTGGATTTGATAAAGGTGAAAAGGTAGGAATGGAGAAAGGAATACAAGAAGGAGTAAAGAAAGATAAAAAATCTGAAAAAATAAAAATAGCCAAAGTATTACTAAATAAAAGGGTAGATATTGATATTATTTCTGAGAGTACAGGATTAACTAAAGAAGAAATAGAAAAATTAAAAGAATAAACTTAAAAATTGAAATATTAACTTTAAAAAGGATACATTATAAATTTGATGCATCCTTTTTGATTATTCTTCAATTATATTAAAAAGTCCAAAACCTTGTGAATTCTTACTGCCAAGTCCAACATTATATAAGAAAGTTAGCATTTCAGGTTCACCATTTAAAAAGTAAGTTCCATTCCAAGCAGTAAGGTATATATCTTTAAAATTAGTAACACATTTGTCTTTGTATGTAATGTCTGCTACCATTAAATCTATGTTAGATTTTGGTGGATTTCCATAAAGAGATGTATACTTATTTATAAAATTATTATTTATATAAGAAGCAAAATCGTTACTCATAGGAGAAAGAAATTCTTTTTTTCCATCTTCAGAATTTTTAATAGCAATAATGGGAGATAATGTTTGAATATAAATATTATTATTTGTAATTATTTTATTACAAATTTCCAATTTTGGAATTAAAACTTTATCTTTAAATCGTATTCCATTTTTTTTGAAACCTTCATAAATAAGGAAAATAAAATATGGATCAGCACTTCTAATTTCAAAAAATATATTATCAGAAAAAATTATATTTTTTTCTGAAATTTTGTATTTTCCAATTATTTTACTGAAAGAAAATAATTTAAATTTAGTGCTTGAATAATTTTCCACTGCAACGCCTTCATCATGTAATTTTTTTGTGTGAGAGGAATCTACTGAAGATGCTGAGTGATATATAATTCCTTGTAAAATATGATTGTAATTTATTGGAAGAGTAAGTTCTGTATTTAATTTCAAAAAAACTTTTAATTGCATAATAAATCTCCTTTTGAAACATTATAAAATAAATTACTAAATTTTTCAAATAGATATCTTGTAATATTGACAAAAAATGAAATGAAAGTGAATTAAGTAGTTGGGTAAAATTTATAATAAATTAAGGTTTAAATATAAAAAAGAATTGATAATTTTAAAATATTTGATATAATAAAATATATTGCTATAATTGCATATAATATGCAGTATAGTATTAATCTTGAATTTCAAGATTGGAAAGTAAAGGAGGAAGTATATGTTTTTTAACTATGGTGGTGTAAATAGAAATGTTATTTACGGCTTATTGATTGTGCTAGCTGTAATATCTTTAGCTAGTATGGGTGTAGGAGGATGGATAAGTTTGCTTTTAACTCTTCCAGCAGTAATTGTTGCTATAACATTTCATGAATTTGCACATGCATGGACAGCAGATAAATTGGGGGATACTACTCCTAGAGCTCAAGGGAGATTAAACTTAAATCCAGTAAGTCATTTAGACTTTTTTGGATTTATTCTTATGATATTTACACATATTGGTTGGGGAAAACCAGTACAAATAAATCCTAATAATTTTAATAGTAATAAATCAAGAGCATTTTGTGAGACAATGGTTTCACTTGCAGGACCTTTAACTAATTTTATTTTAGCAATAGTTGCAACTATTGCTTACTACGCATTAAATGTTTGGTGTAGAGGATTTTTACTTACAAATTTAGGTGGAATTGTATCAATATTTTTAAATGTTTTAATTGCAGTAAATATTGGACTTGGAACTTTTAATTTAATACCATTACCACCATTAGATGGTGAGAAAATTTTTAGGCATTTATTACCATTTAAAATTCAAGAATGGTTAACAACTAATTATGCAACATTATATTATGTTTTTATTATATTATGGATGTTTGGAATATTAGAAATAATTGTTGCACCAGTAATTAACGTAATATCAAATTTAATATATACAGGTGTTGGAACAATATTTTCATTGTTTATATAGTCGGAGGTTTATTTTGAAAGATATACTAATAATGGGGATTGAATCAAGTTGTGATGAAACTTCTGTATCAATTGTAAAAAATGGTCGAGAAGTTTTATCAAACTGTATAAATTCTCAAATAAAAATACATGAAGAATATGGAGGCGTTGTTCCAGAAATAGCTTCAAGATGTCATACTGAAGTTATTAATGGAATAATGAAGGAAGCTTTAAAAGAAGCAAAAGTTACTTTAGATGATATAGATGCAATTGCTGTAACTCAAGGTCCAGGATTAGTTGGAGCTTTACTTGTTGGGGTTTCTTATGCCAAAGGTTTAAGCTATGTTACAAAGAAACCATTAATTGCAGTTAATCATATAGAAGGACATATTGCTGGAAATTATTTAACACATAATGAATTAAAACCACCATTTTTATGTTTAATTGTTTCTGGTGGACATACTCATTTAGTAAATGTGAAGTCTTATAATGATTTCGAAGTTTTAGGAAAAACTAGAGATGATGCAATTGGAGAAGCATTTGATAAAGTTGCAAGAGTGGTAGGTCTTGGATATCCAGGAGGTCCTAAAGTAGATAATTTAGCAAAAGAGGGAACACCGAATATAAAATTACCAGTAACTCATTTTGATAATTTAGATTTTAGCTTTAGCGGAATAAAAACTGCTGTAATTAACTTAAATCATAAAGATCCTAATATTAATAAAGCAGATTTATGTGCAAGTTTTCAAGTTGCAGTTACAAATATGCTTATAACAAATGTAACTAAAGCAATAAATCAATTTAATTCTGATAAAATTGTTATAGCAGGTGGAGTATCAAGAAATTCATTTATTAGAAAATCATTTGATGAACTTGCAAATGAATTAAATATAAAAGTTTATTATCCAGAACCAATACTATGTACAGATAATGCAGCAATGATAGCTGCTGCCGGATATTATAACTATATAAATGGTGAAAGGGCAGAATTAAATTTGAATGCAATACCAAATTTAAAAATTGGAGAATAGCAGGAAATTGATGATTACCAAATAAAGGAATTATAGAAGGAGAAAAAAATGTCTATATATGTAATAGGGGATTTGCATTTATCTTTTTCTGCTGAAAAACCAATGGACATTTTTGGGTTTAATTGGGAAAATCATGCTGAAAAAATAAAGCAAAATTGGATAAGTAAAGTTAATGAAGAAGATACAGTAATATTACCAGGAGATTTTTCATGGGCCACATATTTAGAAGATACATATAAAGATTTTGAATTTTTAAATAGGCTTCCTGGAAAAAAAATATTATCAAAAGGCAATCATGATTATTGGTGGACAACATTAACAAAAATGAGGGAGTTTTTAAAAGAAAACAATTTTGATAATATAGATTTCTTGTTTAATAATTCATATTGTATTGAAAATAAAATTATAACTGGAACAAGAGGATGGATAAATTCTTGGAAATCAGAAGAAAACTATAAAATATTAAAAAGAGAGAATGACAGATTAATTCTTTCAATTGAGGATGGAATAAAAAAATATGGTGACAATTATGAAATAATTACATTTATTCATTATCCACCATTTTATAAAGAAAATGAAATTCCAAAAGAAATAGATTTTATAAATACATTAAAAATATATGATATTAAAAAATGTTATTATGCTCATTTACATGGAGAATCACATAAAGACGCTTTTGAAGGAAGTAACGATGGAATTGATTATAAATTAGTAAGTTCAGATTACTTAAAATTTGATTTATTAAAAATAAACTAAGGAAAGTATAATTATGGAAAAAAGAGAGACTAATGAAAAGAAGTATTATAATAGGAATTTAGAACCAGTTTTAAGGCAATATATTACCCGTGGAAAATATGGAGATTTTGCAATTATTTTGCAAGATATTTTTCAAAGAAGAGCTTATGAATTTGATTTTTCTGAAGAAGAGATAGCAGATGAAGTTGCTAATTTTGCAAATAGAGTTGAGAAGGTAGAATTTGCATCTAAAGACGATATGATTTTTGAAAGAGCTATGGGGGTATATATTCCAGGTGAGAAATCAATAAGATTAAGTCAAGATTATTACTTACAAGACATAAAATCAAAAACAGAATTAGAATTTGGAACAAAATTATTTGAAACTTTAACACATGAAGTTTATCATGGAATTGCAGACAGAGGGGAGTATAACGGTTTAGTTTATTCAAGAGTTGGAGAAACATTTTCTAGAGGAACAGCACTAAATGAAGTTTTTACAGAAACTGCTGCTAATAGAGCATGTTTTCCAAGAGGTTCTAAAGAAGCAGAACAATATAGAGCAAATACAGATGGATATCCAGACATAACATTTGTTACTAATTTATTAGCTGCAAGTGTTGGACTTACAGAAAAAGAAATTTTAAGAGCAGGTATTCAAAATAGAGGTAAATTAATGGAAGCAATTTCATCTAAATTTCCGAAAGAAAAATCATTTGATGAGGCTTATAAAATGATTGAAAAAATAGAAGGAAGTTTAGATATTATATATAATGTAAGATATTCAAATAAAGAAAAAACAGAGACTGAAAAAGATTTAGAAGCTCAATTAATGGGAAGCTCACTCGTAACCTTATATGAAACATCTTTTAAACTTGCTTCTTATCAAATTGAAAATGATGATAAACCAATCAATCAAGAAACTCTTGCAGATGCGACTTACAGATATTCTAAATTGGAAAAGATAATGCAAGATTCTTTAACTACTTTTAAAAACTATAATGCAATTCCGTTTGATTACAAACAAAGAATTTTAAATAGTGTAGAAAAATCTCAGAATTCCCTTGCAAATAGAGTAACAGGATTTGATACTATAGTTAAACAAGGATACAGAATAACTAATCCTAAGGATTTAAAAATAACAACAGATTTAGCCAAAAAAGGAATGTTACAAAAAAAGGCTAAGGTATTAAACAAAAAATATGGAGTTATAGTACCAGAAGGAACTTCAGAAACAGTATCATCACTTACAGATGATATGGAATATGAAGCTTATGTTATGAAAGAAGATTTTGATAATGGTGAACAATGGGATAATAGTAGTGTTGCAGTAGTAATAAAAAGAAGATTTGTAGAAGAAATGGAAAGAAAAGGTTTAATAAGACAACCAACTGAATTTGAATTAGCAGATACAGAAGAAATTCCAGTAGTTAATGATTTAGATAAAACAGAAGAAATTCCAGTAATTGATGATTTAGATAAAACAGAAGAAATTCCAGTAGTTGATGAAGATAAAAAAAATAAAGGATTATTTGGAAAGTTAAAAGATTCAATAAATACTATTGTTACAAGATTTAAAAATAGAAATCAACAGAAATTAAATCCTGGTGGACAAGAAAATATGTCAAGAGAAGATGATAATTCAGAATATTATGCTAGTTTAGCTACAAAAACAGTTGAAAAAGAAGATCCTTTTGCTCAATATATGGTAGAACCAAAGAATGTGTCAACATTAAAAGTAGAAGATTTAAAAGTTTCAACAGATAAAAGTAAAGAAACACAAAATAAAGAATATGATGATGATGGAAGATAAAAAGTAAAGGAAAATAAAAGAATGGATAATGTAAATGAAAAAAATGAAGATTTAAATATTATTGCTGAATGTACAATAAATAATAGAACTTTTGTAATAACAGCAAATAAAAAAATTTATGAAAAAAGTGAGAATAATCAATATAGAGAATGTTCAGAAGATGATAAAGAAACTGAATTTTTAAGAAGATATACTAAAGAGCCAAAGAGTTTAGATGTTGATGATAGAGACGATAGATAAGAGTTTTAAGATAACAAAGTTTAAGGAGACAAAATAATGCAAGACAAACAAAAAAATATTAGAAATTTTAGTATAATAGCACATATAGACCATGGGAAATCAACTCTAGCAGATAGAATAATCGAAATGACAGGAGTTTTATCTGAAAGAGAGATGGAATCTCAAGTTTTAGATAATATGGATATAGAAAAAGAAAGAGGAATAACAATAAAATCTCAAGCTGTAAAAATGAATTATACAGCTAAAAATGGTGAAGTTTATGAATTCAATTTAATAGATACTCCAGGTCATGTAGATTTTAATTATGAAGTTTCAAGAAGTTTAGCAGCCTGTGAAGGAGCAATACTTGTAGTAGATAGTACTCAAGGCGTTGAGGCTCAAACACTTGCTAATGTATATTTAGCACTAGATGATAATTTAGAAATATTGCCAGTTATAAATAAAGTAGATTTGCCAAATGCAAGAGCTGAGGAAGTAAAACAAGAAATTGAAGATATAATAGGAATTCCTGCAATGGATGCTCCATGTATATCTGCGAAAACAGGTTTGAATGTAGAAGAGGTTTTAGAAAGAATTGTTGCTGATATTCCTGCTCCAAGTGGAGAAAAAGATGCAGAATTACAAGCATTAATTTTTGATTCTTATTATGATAATTATAAAGGTGCATTAAGCTATGTAAGAATAAAAAATGGTACTGTAAAGGCAAATGATGAAATATTATTTATGGCAACTGGAAAAGTATTTACAGTTGCAGAAGTTGGATATTTTGGAGCTGGTTCATATATACCTACTGATAAATTAGAGGCAGGAGAGGTTGGATATATAGCAGCAAGTGTAAAAACAGTATCAGACTTAAATGTTGGTGATACAATTACATTAAAAAACAAACCTGCAAAAGAACCACTACCAGGATATAAGAAAGCTAATTCAATGGTTTACTGTGGAATTTATCCAATGGATGGAAGTGAATACGAACCATTAAAAGATGCTCTTGAAAAATTAAAATTAAATGATGCAGCACTAAATTATGAACCTGAAACCTCTGCAGCACTTGGCTTTGGGTTTAGATGTGGATTTTTAGGATTATTACATTTGGAAATAGTAATTGAAAGATTAGAAAGAGAATTTGATATAGGATTAATTACAACATCACCATCAGTTATTTATCAAATTCATAAAACATCGGGTGAACAATTTGAACTATACAATCCTACAGAATTACCACCAACAACAGAAATAAGTTATATGGAAGAACCTATAATGGATGTTGAAATAATGATTCCAAAAGAATTTGTTGGCAATGTTATGAAAGTTTGTCAGGAACGTAGAGGAACATATATTGATATGAAATATTTAGATGAATCAAGAGTTACTCTAAAATATGATATGCCATTAAATGAGATAATATATGACTTTTTTGATACAATAAAATCAAAAACTAAAGGATATGCCTCTGTTGACTATGAATTTAAAGAATATAGAAGAGCAGAACTTGTAAAATTAGATTTGCACATAAATAATGAGGCTGTTGATGCATTATCTTTTATAGTTCATAAAGATTCAGCTTATGAAAGAGGAAGAAAAATGGCAGAAAAGCTAAAAAAAGTTATTCCAAGACAATTGTTTGAAATACCAATTCAAGCAGTAGTTGCAGGAAAAATAATAGCAAGAGAAACATTATCAGCAATGAGAAAAGATGTTTTAGCTAAATGCTATGGTGGAGATATTACAAGAAAGAAAAAACTATTAGAGAAACAGAAAAAAGGTAAAAAGAAAATGCGTCAAATAGGAAATGTTGAAGTACCACAAGAAGCATTTTTAGCAGTACTAAAATTAGATGATGATGACGCTTAGACTGTTAAGATTTAGATATTACATGGGAAGAAGTTCAATATTATTTTATAAATATTGAACTTCATATAAAAAGAAAGGGAATAAAAATGAGAGAAAGTTATAGAGATAAAAGAAATAGGCAAGCAAGAATTGCAAAAGAAAAAGAAAATGATTTTGAAAATAGAAGAAAAAATCAAAGAAGAAAAGAAAATAGAAGAACTAATCCAGATAGAAGACAAAATGAAAAAAGATTTGAGGGAGCAGAAAGAAGAACGTCACAAAGACGTTTTGGAGAAGAAAGAAGAAAGGCTGAGAGAAGAAGCTTTGAAGATAAAAGACAAGAAAGTGGAGAAAATGATGAAAATTCATATGAAGACGTTGTGGCTGGAAGAAATGCAGTTCTTGAACTATTAAAATCTGAAAAGGACATTAATAAAATATATATTGAACGTGGTGAAAAACATGGATCAATAAATGAAATTATTGCAAAAGCAAAAGATGCTAGAATTGTTTTAGTAGAAGTTGATAAAATGAAATTAGATCAAATGGCTGAAAATCATCAAGGAGTTGTAGCAGTTATTCCACCATTTAATTATTGTGAAATTGAGGAAATTTTGGAATGCGCAAAAAATAAAAATGAAGATCCATTTATTTTAATTCTTGATGGAATAGAAGATCCACACAATTTTGGCTCAATAATTAGAACAGCTGAAACAGCAGGAGTTCATGGAATAATAATTCCTAAAAGAAGAAATGTTGCTGTAAACAGTACTGTTGCAAAAGTTTCAACAGGTGCAACTACTTATATGAAGATTGCCAGAGTAAATAATTTGAATGATACTATAAGAAGACTAAAAGAAGAGGGGCTTTGGGTAATTGGAACAGATGGAGATGCAGAAACTTTATACTATAACCAAGATCTAAAAGGACCTTTAGCTATAATAATAGGTAGTGAAGGATTTGGAATGAGTAAATTAGTAAGAGAAAACTCAGATATTTTAATAAAAATTCCAATGAAAGGAAAAATAACTTCTTTAAATGCATCAGTATCAACTGGAATTGTAATTTATGAGGCAGTGAAACAAAGAATGTAAAAAATACTTGCAATTCATTTTATAACGTGATAAAATATTTATGTCAAAAAAATGAGTCGAAACAGATTTAAAAAAAAAACCCTTTTTTTAAATCTGTTTTTTTATTGTTTTGAAAGAAATAAATAAAAGTGGAGATGTAAAAATGGAAATAGCCTTCGATAATGAAAAATATTTAAAAATTCAAAAAGAAAAAATTGAAGAAAGAATACAAATGTTTGACAACAAATTATATTTGGAATTTGGTGGAAAAATATTTGATGATTATAATGCAAGTAGAGTATTGCCAGGTTTCAATCCTGATGCTAAAATCAAGCTTTTACAAGAATTTAAAGAAAACCTAGAAATAATTTTTTGTATAAATGCAAATAATATTCAAAAAAATAAAATAAGAGCTGATTATGGTATTGGTTATGATGTTGAACTTCTAAGATTAATAGAAAGTATTTCAAAATTAGGAATTGAAATTAATAGTGTAGTAATAACAATGTACACAGGTCAAGAAGAAGTTGAAAAATTAAAACAAACTTTGGAAAGTAAAAATGTAAAAGTATATTTACATAGTCCTACAAAAGGATATCCAGATGATGTTGAAACAATTGTAAGTGAAGAAGGTTATGGAAAAAATCCATATATAGAAACAACAAAAAAATTAGTAGTTGTTACAGCACCAGGTCCAAATAGTGGAAAACTTGGTACTTGTTTATCACAATTATATCATGAACATAAAAGAGGAGTGAAAGCTGGATATGCAAAATTTGAAACATTTCCAGTTTGGGATTTGCCACTTATGCATCCAGTAAATGTATCTTATGAGGCTGCAACAGCAGATTTAGGAGATATAAATATGATAGATTCATTCCACTTAGAAGAGTACAATATAAAAGCTGTAAATTATAATAGAGATATTTCAGCATTTCCAATTTTAAAGAATATATTAAAAAAGATAACTGGAAAAGTTATATATAATTCTCCTACAGATATGGGAGTTAATATGATTAGTAAATGTATAGTTAATGATGAGATTGCTCGGGAATGCTGCTAAGATGGAAATAATTAGGCGATATTATGCAAGTTTATGTGATTTCAAAAAAGGGATAGGAACTGAAGAATCAGTTGAAACAATAAAAAAATTAATGAATAATGTAGGAATCACAATTCAAGATAGAGAAATTGTTAAATATGCTCTTGAAAAGTCTGAAAATGAAAATGTTAATGTAGTAGCAATAATGTTACAAAATGGAAAGGTTATAACAGGTAAAGAGTCAGAATTATTAAGTGCTTCTAGTGCATTATTAATAAATACTATAAAAGAACTTTCTGGAATACCTGATGATGTATATTTGCTATCACCATCTGTTTTAGAATCAATTTTAAATTTAAAACAAAAAACATCATATAAAAGAAATTATTCATTAAATCTTCCAGAAGTTTTAATAGCATTAAGTATATGCTCAAAAACAAATCCAATTATAGAAAAAACTTTTGAATCAATAGATAAATTACGAGGTTTAGAAGCACATAGCTCTTATATTATATCTCAAGCTGAGCAAAAAATTTTAAAAAGCTTAGGGATAAATTTAACATGTGAACCAAAACTATTAGGATATGAGGAATAAGGAGGAACAAAATGAGTACAAAATATATATTTATTACAGGTGGAGTTGTATCAGGACTTGGGAAAGGAATAACTGCTTCATCACTTGGAAGACTGTTGAAAAATAGAGGTTATAAAGTTATAAATCAAAAATTTGATCCATATATAAATGTTGATCCAGGAACAATGAGTCCTTATGAACATGGAGAAGTTTTTGTAACAGATGATGGAGCTGAAACAGATTTGGATTTAGGTCATTATGAAAGATTTACAGATGTTAATTTAAATCAAAATTGTAGTATAAGCTCTGGAAAAATTTATCAAAATGTAATAAACAAAGAAAGAAGAGGAGATTATTTAGGTAAAACAGTTCAAGTAATTCCTCATGTAACAAATGAAATAAAAGATAATATATATAGTTTTGATGGACAAGCAGATATTGTTATAACAGAACTTGGAGGAACTATTGGAGATATTGAAAGTTTAGCTTTTGTTGAAGCAATAAGACAAGTTGGACTAGAAAAAGAGCCAGATGATGTTATGTATATTCATGTTACTTTATTACCATATATAACAGGTTCAAATGAAATAAAATCAAAGCCAACACAACACTCTGTAAAAGAATTACAAAGTTTTGGAATTAAACCTGATATCTTGGTTTGCAGAACAGAAACAGAAATTCCAATAGAAATAAGAGAAAAATTAGCTCTTTTTTGTAATGTAAGACCAGAAAACGTTATACCAAATCTTACAGCAGAAAATCTTTATGCAGTTCCACTAATGCTAGAAAAATATGGTTTAGCCACTGCAGTATGCAAGAAATTAAAATTGGAAAAAATTGAGCCTCAAAATAAAGAATGGGAAAATTTAATTGAGAATATAAGAAATTTATCAGGAGAAGTAAATATTGCTCTAGTTGGAAAATATATGCATCTTCAAGATTCATATTTATCAGTTGCAGAAAGCTTAAGACATGGTGGATTTGCAAATGGAGTAAAAGTAAATGTTGGATTTATTGATTCTGAAACTATAACAGAAAAAAATGTAAAAGATATTCTTGGTAAATATGATGGAATCTTAGTTCCAGGTGGATTTGGAAATAGAGGAATTGAAGGAAAAATAGCATCAATAAAATATGCAAGAGAAAATAACATTCCATTTTTAGGAATATGTTTGGGAATGCAAATGGCAGTTGTAGAATTTTGTAGAAATGTTTTAAAAATTCAAGATGCAAATTCAGCTGAGTTTAGTACTACAACAAAAAACCCAGTTATACATATAATGGAAACTCAGAAAGCAGTTACAGAAAAAGGTGGAACTATGAGACTTGGAAGTTATCCATGTCTAATAAAAAAAGATACATTAGCATATGAAATTTATGGAGAAGAAAATATTAACGAAAGACATAGACATAGATTTGAATACAATAATGAATATAAAGAAAGATTAGAAAATGCAGGACTTATATGTTCAGGAACATCACCTGATGGAAATTTAGTTGAAATTGTAGAATACAGAAATCATCCATTTTTTATAGCTGGACAATTTCACCCTGAATTCAAGTCAAGACCAGACAGACCAGCACCATTATTCAAAGCATTAATAAAAGCTGCAAAAGAAAATAAATAAATTATATACAGGAAATAATAATGTAGAAGAGGGAAGATAGAACAATTATGATGAAATTAGTTTTTATGCAAAAAGAAAATTCAGATAATAAGGTTATAGAATCTAAGCACTTAAGCAATGATACAATATTTAAAAAGTATAGTGTTTCTGAAAATGATATTATTAGAATAAAACCAAATGAAATTGTTTTACTAATAAAAAAAGGAATGCTTTTAGACATAAAAGAAGAGGTTGGCGAATACTATGTGAATGACCCTATTATTATTGATAAAGAATCAGCACAAGAATTAAAAAATATAAAAATTAGAAAATCAGAAGAAGAAAAGTTATGTATATTATTTATAAATGTTGATACTTTAAAAAATAATAAATATATATTTAGTGATCCCATAAAATATGTGGATTGGAAAAATGGTGAATCTTCAGAAATTTATATAAAACTAGAGGGATTATATGATTTTAAAATAGAAAATCCTAAAAAATTTATTAGTCAGGTGATTGGTCTTAGAAGTATTTATACAAAACAAGAATTAGTTGAAAGAATAAGAAAATATGTTTTAAATTCAATAGAAGAAGGAATAAATGAAATATCTAGGGAATACAAATTAGATGTAAATTATTTACCTGAAAATTCTAAAAAATTAGAAGTGAAATTAAAACAAAATAAATATGATGAAAAGCTTAGTGAATATGGTGTTAAGATAACATATTTTGATATTACTAAACTAGAAGTTACAAAAAGAAAAAAATTTAAATTTTTTTAAATTATATATTGACATTTTAAAAGTTTGGGTATAAATTATTAGCAGTCATTAAATATGACTGCTAATAATTTTTAAAAATAAATATTATTCATTATTTTAAAATTTATGAGTAAATTAAAATAAAAGGGAGGAATTATTTATGATAAAACCATTAAATGATAGAGTTTTAATAAAGATGGTAGAAGCAGAGGAAACAACAAAAAGTGGAATAATTTTAACATCTAGTGCTCAAGAAAAACCACAAATTGCTGAGGTAGTAGAAATTGGTCCTGGTGGAAAGGATGAAAATGGAATAAAAGTAGAAATGCAAGTAAAAAAAGGTGATAAAGTAATTACTAGTAAATATTCTGGAACAGAAGTAAGATATGAAGGTGTTGATTATATTATTGTAAGACAGTCAGATATTCTGGCAGTAGTAGAATAAAAATCGATTTATAGCTTCGGATTGCTGTGTTAACCTTCGTGAAGAAAACAAATTACGCACACTAGTACACTCATTGTTTTTTTCCTTGGTTGCCTTGCACTCCTTGCTCTAAATCAATTTTAGAAATAATTAAAATTATTTTAGGAGGAAATAGATTATGGCAAAAGAAATAATATATGGCGAAGATGCTAGAAAAAAATTATTGGAAGGTGTTAATAAATTAGCAGATACTGTTAAAGTAACATTAGGTCCAAAAGGTAGAAATGTTGTATTAGATAAAAGTTTTGGTGCTCCACTTATTACAAATGATGGAGTTACAATAGCAAAAGAAGTTGAACTTGAAGATCCATTTGAAAATATGGGAGCTTCACTTGTAAAAGAAGTGTCTACTAAAACAAATGATGTAGCAGGAGATGGAACAACAACAGCAACAGTTTTAGCACAAGTTATGCTAAAAGAAGGTGTAAAAAATGTTGCAGCAGGTGGAGATGTTTTATCAATAAAAAGAGGAATGGATAAAGCAACAGAAAAAGTTGTTGAAGCTTTAAAGAAAATTAGTTCACCAATTAGTGGAAAAGAAGATATTGCAAGAGTTGCAAGTATTTCAGCTAATAGTGAAGAAATTGGAAATTTAATAGCAGATGCTATGGAAAAAGTTTCAAAAGATGGAGTTATTACAATTGAAGAATCAAAAACATCATCAACAGAAGTAAGTGTTGTTGAGGGAATGCAATTTGATAAAGGTTATGTATCTCCATATATGGTTACAGATACAGAGAAAATGGAAGCTGTTATGGATAATCCTTATATTTTAATAACAGATAAGAAAATTTCAAATATACAAGAAATCTTACCATTATTAGAAGAATTATCACAGCAAGGTGGAAAACTTGTTATAATTGCAGATGATTTTGAAAATGAAGCATTATCAACATTAATTTTAAATAAATTAAGAGGAATTTTAAATGTTGTTGGAATTAAAGCACCAGGTTTTGGAGATAAGAGAAAAGAAATGCTAGAAGATATAGCAGTTTTAACAGGTGGAGAAGTTATTACATCAGAATTAGGTTTAGATTTAAAAGAAACTACTTTAGCACAACTTGGTAGAGCAAAACAAGTAAAATGTACAAAGGAAAATACAATAATTGTTGATGGAATGGGAGATAAGAAGTCTCTAGAAACAAGAATTTCTCAATTAAAACATAATATAGAAGAAACAAAATCAAGTTATGATAAAGAAAATCTTCAAGAACGTTTAGCAAAACTTGCTGGTGGTGTTGCTGTAATTCAGGTTGGTGCAGCAACAGAAATTGAAATGAAAGAGAAAAAATTAAGGATTGAAGATGCATTATCTGCTACAAAAGCAGCTGTTGAAGAAGGAATTTTACCAGGTGGTGGAACAGCATATGTTAATGTAATTCCAGAAATAGAAAAAATGTTAAATGAAGTTTCTGAAGATGAAAAAATAGGTGTAAAAATAATATTAAAAGCATTGGAAGAACCAGTAAAACAAATTGCTATAAATGCTGGATTAGAAGGTGCAGTAATTTTAGAAAAAGTAAAATCTAGTAAACCAGGTGTTGGATTTGATGCTGCTAAAGAACAATATGTAGATATGAAAAAAGAGGGAATTGTAGATCCTACAAAAGTTACTCGTTCAGCAATTCAAAATGCAGAAAGTGTTGCATCAATGATATTAACAACTGAAAGTATAATGACAGAAAAGAAAGAAAAAAATTGTGGATGTGGAAATAATCAAGCAATTCCAGATATGGGAGGAATGTATTAAAAGAAAGCAGAAATGCTTTCTTTTTTGTTAAATAATATGTAAAAGATTGCAAAATTATGTGAAGTGTATTATAATAAAAGAGATACTAATTATATTACCCACTATGAGTATATATTAATCTCAATGTGGAATGCCTAAATACAAGGAGGAGTATTTATGATTATTCGGACAGTTTTAAGCGTTGTTGCAATGGTAGCTATGCTTTCATCTCAGAGCGTAATTCAGCCAGCTCATGATTCTCGGTCTCAATGCGAAATAGTAACTCAGGTTACCAGCATTGGGGATATAGAAGATGACAAGTACTGCTGTTTTTGTGACGGTCGGGAGCTTTCCACAAGAGAGAAACTTGAAGAACTTTTGTGGAAATGTTTGACGGATGAGAAAAACTGGTTAGATGACGGAGAAATAACCGAAGAAACTTACCAGTTGCAGATCGAACCGTTTAATGCAGCTTTAAACTATTTGCCATTTGCTTCTGATGAAGTTGTAGACTGCATGTATGCAGATTTGCTTTGGGCAAATTTAGATTGGCTTGAAGAAGATAAGGCGATGGGGTACGAAATTGACGAAGGCTTTTATGAGTACATTACAAGCGAACTCTCGAAAATGGGAAAATATTAAATCTATAATACCCAAAATTGTATAAAGAATTAGGCAAAAGGTTTCAAAAAATAAATGTAAACAGAAATGTTTACATTTATTTTTTTTTATAATAAAATTTATTAAAAATAATTAAAAATTCGTGAACCAAAAAGATAAAAAGTACGTCTAATAAGTAGAAGGAGAAAAAATGATGACAAATGGGGAGATAAAATACAGTCCGGAAGTATTTGAAAACCTTATAAATTCACAGAAAAGTAAATTATATAAGACTGGAATGGCTATATTGAAAAATGATGATGATACTTGTGATGCAATTCAAGAAACATTAATAAGTGCCTATAAAAACTTTAATAGTTTAGCTAATATAGAGTATTTTGGAACTTGGATTACAAGAATTCTTATAAATAAATGTTATGACATAATAAGAAAAAATAAGAAGGTTTCTTATATAAACGAAGAAGTAGAATCTAATGTAAATACAGCTTATTATGATATTTATAAAAGTGAATCGATAGTTGAGAGAGTTTTAAATATGATAGATTCTGATTTAAGATTAGTTGCTACTTTATACTATTATGATGAATATTCTGTGAAAGAAATTTCTGAACTCCTTAATATTCCAGAAGGAACAGTTAAATCAAGACTCTCTAGGGCAAGAGATAAAATGTATGACATTTTAAAGAAGGAAGAGGGTGATAGTATTGGATAATGAAAAAGATATTTTTATAAAGAAAATGTTAAAAGAAGATGAATTAATATCTAAGAAAGCAGAAGATATATTTAATAATTTTTTGGAGGGCGAAATGAAAATAAAAGATGAAAAAGTTGTAAATATTGAAGAATCCAAAGATAAAAAAAGTAATAGAAAGAAAATTTTAAGTATGGTTGCAACATTAGTTATAGTATTTCTAGGAGCTAATGTATATGCTGTAACTAAAGGTTATAATAATATATTTTTTATGATTAAAGATTTATCAACTAAAACTATTAGTGAAAAAGATGAAATTTTAAAAGATCAAGATACAACAATTTCTTATGAACCAATAGAAATTGCAAAAGGAATTAAAGTTCAATTTAATAAATTTGTAGTAAAAGATAATAAAGCAAAATTGATAATGAGTGTTGAACAAGATGAAGGTACAGTTTCTAATAAAATAAGACAAGTTGAAGTTATAAATGGAGATGATAATTCACAATTGGTTACAGTTCCATTTGAAAATGAAGAAACAAAATCTTATACAAAAGAAATAGAAATTGGATTTTTCAATAATAATATAAATCTTTTAAAAGTAAATATAAATTCTCAAAAAGAGAATTTGGCTACTATTCAAATAGATTTGAATAATAGAGAAATAACAATATTAAACAATAGTTATAAAGAAGTTGAAAAAATCTCAGAAATAGAATTAAAAGAAATATTAAGCAAATATGCAATATTGAATTTAAGTGAAGAAATGCTTGATAAAGAGTTTACTAAAGAACAATGTATAAATTATAATTTAGTTTATTTAGCAATAGAATATATATATGATAAAGAAGATGCAAAGAATATTGATTTTACAGCTGAAAAAGTAAATAAAGCAATAAAAGAAATTGCAGGAATTGAAGTACAAAATCATTTGGACATGAAAGAAGGATTATGGTTTTATAATGAAAAAAATAAGAGATATGAATACGATAATGGTGATGAATCAATTTCAGCATTATGTTTAAATATTACAGATATATCTTATGAAAATGGAGTATATTCAGTTGATTATCAATGTTGTTATCCAAGCGAAAATGATTATTTAGAAAATACAATATATAGGTTACCAGTATATAAAGCTTCACTTTTATTTAAAATAAATGAAGATTATGAATATGCAAAATATAGCATAGTAAGTAACATTTATGATTTAAAAGTAAAAAAAGAAACAAGTGGTAATAAAGAAGAAACATTATCACCAAGCAATAATATAGAGAATACAGATAATACAATTACAGAAAACAAACTTGTAAGTAAAGAATATGAAAATTTAGAAGACATTGCTATAGAATACAGATATTCAAGTAAAATTAAGAATTATAAAGATTTTAATTATGACCTAGATAATGATGGAAAGATTGATAAGATTACTATTAGAAAAGATAAAAATAGTGAGTATGATAATTACTTATTTGAATTAAATGGAAATGTTTTCGATGAAAATTCATTTTTACCAGAAATATATATAGTGGATTTAGATAAAGAAGATGACACACTAGAGGTTGTAATATTTGATTATGGACCTTCTGATGATTTAGAATATTCTATATATGTAAAACAAGGTGATAAAATGGAGAAGATATCAACATTTGCAGGAAGTAGATTTGTATTAGATTCTAAAGGTAATTTTAAAGTAAAAACAATTCTTACAGCAGGTATAACACCAGATGTCTACGATTTAGTATACAATTTTAGTAACAATGAGATTACATCAAAAGATAATGATTTTGATCAAGAAGAAGAATATTTGGCAGAAAATTACTATATTACAAGAGATTTAGATAATCTTGCTGAAAGATACTATGAAAGTATAGATAATTTAGAAACAGTTGATATAAAAGAATTAGGCAATAAAGATTACTTTAAAATTAAATCATTTATAGATGATACAAAAGCAATTGTTGAGTATAAAGGTGATGAATATTATTTATTTTCACATCAAAGAAATTTATCAGATTAAAAAAGGAAGCAAGAGTGCTTCCTTTTTTGCATGCTAAAATTAGCAACAACCTCTACCGCTGTTATTTCCACAGCAACAGAATAAGATTATTAAAAGAATGATTATCCATAAACATTCGTTATCTCCTCCAAATAATCCGCATCCACAGCCACAACCTCTATTCTCTGGCATAATAAATTCCTCCTTTAAAATATGTTTTTTTGCGATTTCTCAATCGCATTTATGTTATATACTATGAAATTTTGGAAAAATTGTTACTTCGTATTTTAGTTATTTTTTATTTTTCTATTTCCAATTCGCACTCACTTCGTTCATTTGGTCGCTTACGTGGCTATATCAAAATAATATTATATATAGTTAGATAAAGTATTAAAATAAAAAAATATTAAAAAAGTGTACAAAAAAAAATAATTTAATGATATAATTTTCAAAAAGTATAAAATGAGATAAATAGGCATTAAATAATTGCCTTGTTCTTAATTTTAAAAAAATAAAATTAAGAAATAGAAAGGAAGAAAATATGGGAAATATAGTTCTCTTAGATGATTTAACTATAAATAAAATTGCAGCAGGAGAAGTTATAGAAAGACCAGCATCTGTAGTAAAAGAAATGATAGAAAATTCAATTGATGCTGGAGCAAAAAATATTACTGTTGAAATAAAAAATGGAGGAATTTCATTAATAAAAATAACTGATGATGGATCAGGAATTTCAGAAGACGATATGGAAATTGCATTTGAACGTCATGCAACAAGTAAAATTAGAACTGCTGATGATTTACTTGAAGTTAAATCAATGGGATTTAGAGGTGAAGCTTTAGCTAGTATTGCAGCTATAGCTAGAGTTGAAATGATTTCAAAAAAAGAAGATGAAAGTGTAGCACATAAAATTGTTGTTGAAGGTGGTAAAACAGTAGAATTTACAGAAGCTGCAAGGAGTATAGGGACTACAATAACAGTAGAAAATCTATTTTATAATACACCAGTAAGATATAAATTTTTGAAAAAAGACTATACAGAAGCTGGATATATAGAAGATGCTGTTACAAGAGTTGCATTAGTAAATAAAAATGTTGCAATAAAATTAATTAGTAATGGAAAAACTGTAGTTCAAACAAATGGAAATGGAGATTTAAAAACTGTAATATATAGTATCTATGGAAAAGATGTTGCAGCAGAAATAAATGAAGTTGATTATGAATATGAAGGAATAAGAGTATCTGGAGTTGTGGGAATGCCAGTTATAGCAAGGGCTAATAGAAGTAATCAATTATTTTTCTTGAATGGAAGATATATAAAAGATAAAAACTTAACAGCGGCAGCAGATCAATCATATAAAGGAATAATACCAGTTGGTAGATATGGTTTTCTTGTGTTAAATTTAGATATGGATCCTAAACTTGTTGATGTTAATGTTCATCCTGCAAAATTAGAAGTTAGATTTGAAGAAGAATCAAAAGTTTTTAAAGCTGTTTATCATGCAATAAAATCAAGTCTTGCTAAATCTGAACTTGTAGAAAATGTAGAAAAAGAAAATGAAGAAATTCCTATATCAAATGAGAACTCAAACACAGAAGTATCAATTAGCGAGAATAGTGAAAGTTATAATACTACAAAACATAGTGAAGAGAAAAAAACAGGATTTGCAGGATTGTTCTCTAAAATTATTAAAGAACCAGAAGAAACTGAAGAAGAATTAAGTAACAATCACTTAGAAGAAATATTTAAATATAGACAATCTTTAAAGGAAAAAACAAATATAACAGATATTAATGCTGATGAAAACAGTAGAAAAGCTCAAGAATATATAAATAAATATAAAGCTACAAAAACAAATGAAGAACAAGAAGAAATTTTAAAAACAATTAATGATGATGAAGTATCTAAAAAAGTTAATTTAGGTAATACAATAATATCAAGTGAAACAAAAGAATTAAACATTAGTGATTCAAATAATATTACTAAAGATTCAACAACAGTTATGGATTCAACAAAAATGTCACAGATAGAGCCAACACAAATAGTAAATATTAATGAAGCAGTAGAAAAAAATGATGAAATTTCAAGTGTAGAAGAACCTAAAAAAATAGAAGAGGTTCCTGAGTATAAAGAAGGAATTAAACAAATACAAGAACCATTAAATGAAAATGATTTTTCAAAAATAGCAGAAAAATTAATTGAAGCAAAGATTGGAAGTGATAATACTCAAACTATAGACACTGCAAAAGTTAGAGAAGCTGTAAAAGAAAATTTTGAAAGTACTCCAGAATTTGACGAAATGTACAAAAAAACATTTGGAGTTGATCCATTTTCTGTTAGAAAAGAAAAAGAGCAAGAAAAGAAAGAACAAGAAAAAATTAATATTTCAAATGAATTCGCTTATGCTAGTAATGAAGACAATATGACAGTTTTTGAAGACAATAAAAATGATTACCCTGAAATTAAATATAAATTTATAGGAATTGTGTTTAACACATATATTGTTATAGAGATAAAAGATGAAATGTATATAATAGATCAACATGCTGCACATGAAAGAATATTATATGAAAAAGTAAAATGCAATTATTATAGTGAAGAACAAAAAGATGAGCAAATGCTATTATTACCAGATGTAATAACATTAACTCATAAAGAAATGGATATAGCAAAAGAAAATATAGAAATGTTTGCTAAGGCTGGATTTTCTTTTGAAGAATTTGGAGAAAATACAGTAAAATTAATGTCAGTTCCAAGTATGTGTGAAGAAATGAATACAAAGCAATTATTTTTAGATATTTTAGATGAAATGGATACAGTTGCAGTTACTGCAAGACAAGAAAAAGAAGATAAGTTTATTGCAACAGTTGCTTGTAAAGCAGCTGTAAAAGGAAAAATGAAATTAGATGAAAAAGAAGTTAAAGCATTAATGAAAAAACTTCTAGATTTGCCAAATCCATTTACTTGTCCACATGGAAGACCAACAGCAATAAAAATGACAAATTATGATTTAGAAAGAAAGTTTAGAAGGAGCTAGATAAATGAAACCCAAAGTTGTAGTTATAGTAGGACCTACAGCGTCAGGAAAAACGGCGCTATCTATAGAACTAGCTAAAAGAATAAATGGTGAAATAATTTCATCAGATTCAATGCAAATTTATAAAGATATGGATATAGGGACTGCTAAGGTTACAAAAGAAGAAATGCAAGGAATAAAACATTATTTAGTTGATTTTATATCTCCAGATACTAGATATACTGTGTCAGATTTTAAGAAAGATAGCGAGAATGCTATAAAAGAAATAATTGAAAAAGGAAAAACACCAATAATTGTTGGTGGAACAGGATTATATGTAAATTCATTAATTTATGGAATTGAATATCAAGATATGAATTTTGATGAAGAATATAGAGATAAATTAATGAAAATTGCTGAATCTGATGAAGGACTTGCTAAACTTTATGAACAAGCAAATCAAATAGATCCAGAAGCTATGAAAAAAATTAGTCCAAATGATAAAAAGAGAATTGTAAGAGTACTTGAAATATATAAGCAAACAGGTAAAACTAAAACTGAACAAGAAATTTTATCTAGGCAAAAAGGTGTAGATTATGATTTTAAAGTTTTTGGAATAACAATGGAAAGAAGTAAGCTTTATGAAAGAATAAACTTAAGAGTTGATATGATGATAGATCAAGGTTTAGAATCTGAGGTTAAAAAACTTATTTCAAAATATTCTGAATTTCCTACTGCTTTGCAAGGTCTTGGATATAAAGAAGTAATAGAATTTTTTGATGGAAAAACTTCAAGAGATGAAATGATTGAAAAAATAAAACAAGAATCAAGAAGATATGCAAAACGTCAATTAACTTGGTTCAAGAAAAATAAAGAAACAATATGGTTAGATGCTGAAAATGGAATTGAGGAAAATATTAATATTATTTTAGAGGAGTTATAGTGAAAGAAACGCCAAATAAAAGTAATTTTATAAAAATACTAATTACTCTGATTTTTATGATATTTTTTATTGTATTAATTACAAATGGTACAAAAATATTGAAAAAACCAACTGATATATATATTGTTGCAAATGGTTCATTATCATATGAAGAAGCCACTGAAGGATATATTATAAGAGATGAAACTGTTCTTCAAGGTGAAAATTATAAAAATGGTATGGTTCAAATATTATCAGATAAAGAACGTGCATCAAAATCAGAAGCGTTTTTTAGATATTATTCTAATAGTGAGGAAAATATTTTAAATCAAATAGCTGAGCTTGATGAAGAAATAAATGAAGTTATTGAAGATAATAATTTAAGTTTGATGTCATATAGTGATATATCAAGTTTAGATGCTCAAATCGAAGATACAATTGATTTAATGTATAATGTAAATTATTTACAAAAAAATCAGGAGAATAAAAATAAAATTGAAGCATATATATCTAAGAAGGCACAAATTACAGGAGTGGCTAGTCCATCTGATTCATATGTAAGAATTTTAACAGATAAAAGAATGGCTTTGGAAAATGAATTAGAAGCGGGAGCGGAAATTGTAGTTGCACCAAAAAGTGGACTAGCATCATATAGAGTAGATGGCTTAGAGGAAATTTTAAAAATGGATAACTTTGATTATTTATCAAAAGAATTACTAGATAGTTTTGAATTAAAGGTTGGAGCTACGATTCCACTTAGCACAGAAAAAGGAAAGATTGTGGATAACTTTGAAGCATATATTGCAGTAGTTATGAATACAGAAAGATCAATGTCTGCTAAGATTGGGGATAAAGTGTATTTAAGATTATCTAATTCAGATGAGATAGAAGCAGAAATTAGTTATATAAAAGATGAGGAAAAGGATAGAGTTATAGTTTTTAAGATAACTGATAAAATTGATGAATTATTAGAATATAGGAAGATTTCAATAGATGTTATATGGTGGAAATATTCTGGATTAAAGGTTAGCAATTCTGCATTAATAGAAGATGATGATAAAATATATGTGGAAAAAAACAGAGCAAATTATACTGAAAAAATACTTGTAAAAGTTTTAAGACAAAATGATACTTATTCAATTGTGGAAAACTATGATGAAGAAGAATTAAAACAATTAGGGTATAGTGATGAGGAAATTTCAGAAGGAAAATCGATAAACTTATATGACGAAGTTGTATTACATTAAGTCACAAAAAAGTTACAAAAAAATTACAACAAAGTTATTTTTATATAACAACTACTGTAATTTGGAAAAAATGCTTGACAACAAAATAAAATAGATAGATACTATATGTATGTTAAGCTACGAATGAAGAGAAAAAAATTAGGAGGTCTGTATAGATGGCAGGAGCATCATTTAAAAAATTAATGAATTATATATTAGGAGATGAAGATACACAAGAAGATTATGATGAAGAAGAATATAATTCAGACTACCAAGATGAATATGAAACTGAAGAGGAGAATGAAGGAGAAGCTTTAAGTATCTTTAAAAGAAAAAATAAAGTTGTATCAATGCCTCAACCACAACAAATAAGAATGAAAATAGCAAAACCAACTAATTTTGATCAAGCTGATGAGGTTGTAACTCAGCTAAAAGAAAAAAATGCAGTTGTTTTAAATTTAGAGTATGTTAGTAAAGACGTTGCTAGAAGAATAGTAGATGTTGTTAGTGGAGCAGTAAAAGCCTTAGATGGAAATATTGAAAAAGTTTCTAATTCTATATTTGTTATTGCACCTTATAACTATGATATTATAAATGAAATTTCTAAGGAAAAAATTGAAAACAAATTTTCAGCTTCTTGGATAAAGTAGTAATACATTAGGAGGTAAAAATATGTTAACACCTTTAGATATCGAAAACCAAAGATTTTCGAAGAGTCTCAAAGGATATAATTTGGATGAAGTAGATGATTTTCTTGATCAATTAACAATTGATTATGAAAAGCTATATAAAGAAAATAATGAGCTACGAAATAAAGCAGAATTACTTGAAAAAGATTTAGAACATTATAAAAGTGTTGAACAAACATTACAAAATACTTTAATTATGGCTCAACAGACTGCTGATGATATAAAAGCAAATGCTCAAAGTAGAGCAGACCAAATTATAAGAGACGCTCAAAGCGAAGCAAGAAGAGCTACAGATGAAATAGCAAAAGAAGAATTCGAAATAAGAAAAAGAACAGAAGAATTAAAAAGACAATTTAATGTATATAAAGCAAAAATGGAAGCATTACTTATATCACAATTAGAAATGTTACAAGATAATAAAGAAAATGAAGAATAAAAATGGGGACTAAAATTAATTTTTAGTCCTTTTTATTTACAGAAAAATTAAGTATGTATTACATTTGTGTTAATATTATTGACTTATAAAGATTATATAATAAAATATATTATATAAGAATGAAAATGGACTTTTGTATATACTAGAAAATATACAAAAGCATATATAAGGTGGCATATGAGAATTATTAGTGGTACTATGAGAGGGACAAAATTGTACACTTTAGAAGGAATTAACACTAGGCCAACATTAGATAGAGTTAAAGAAGCTCTTTTCAGTAAAATCAATATGGATTTGCAAGATGCAAATGTATTAGATTTATTTTCTGGTAGTGGTGCTTTAGGATTAGAATCTTTAAGTAGGGGGGCTAAAAAAGCAGTTTTGTGTGATTCTTCAAGAGATGCAATAAAAATAATAAAGCAAAATGTTGAAAAAACAAAAACAAATGAAAAAGTTTTATTACTAAATTGTGACTATAAAAAAGCTCTAGAACAATTAAAAAATCAAAATGAACAGTTTGATATAATTTTTTTAGATCCACCATATAAAACAAATTTTGCAGAAGAATCGGTTAAGATTATAGAAGAAAACAATTTGTTAAACGAAGATGGCATTATAATTTTAGAAACTGATGATAAAGAAAAAGTGATAAAAAATTTGTATACAGAGAAATTAGAGATAAAAGATTTGAAAAAATACGGAAGAGTATATCTTTTATTTTTAAAATTTATTTCTAGGAAAGGAACGGAGTAAAGGATGGAAATCTTTACATTACTAGAAACATTAGAAGATATATTAGAAAATAGCAAAACATTACCTTTTAGTGATAAATCAATTATTGAAAAGGAACAGTTTTTGGATATAATCAAAGAAATAAGATTAAAATTACCAGAAGAGCTAAAACAAGCAAAATGGATAAAAGAAGAACGAGAAAGAATTATTGCAGAGGCTCAAAAAGATGCTGATGATATTGTTAGAGAAGCTGAGAATAGAATTATTTCTATGATTGATGAACATGAAATTACTAAAAAAGCTTATGATAAGAAAACAGAAATTATTGCTGATGCCAATGAGATGTATAGAGAAATTACAAAAGGTACAAATGATTATGTTGATGGTATTTTAGCTAATATTGAAAATAATATGCTTGAACTTGGAAAAAGTTTAAGTAATGTCGAAATGACAATTCAAAATGCAGTTGAAACAATACAGAATAATAGAAAAGAACTTAAGTAGCAAAAAAGCCAGAATTAAAATCAATAATAAAATTGATTCTGATTGTGGCTTTAAGTTTTAAATGATAATAGCACATTTTTATGCTAATATTGTTTTAGGAGGATGTATCATTGGGAAGAAAAAAGAAAAAAAGTACTACTAATTCAAATAGTGGTAATTATAAAAAAAAGAAAAAAGGTATTAATATAGATTTAGCTGTAATAGTAATGTTTGTAGTTAGCATATTATTATTTGTTTTAATATATGGAGAAAAAGGAGTAATAGGAGAAGTATTAAGTCCAGCTTTAGGAGGAACAATAGGAGTAATAAAATACATAATTCCAATAGGTTTCTTAGGATTAACAGTTTGTATAGCCAAAGATGATAGAAATTATATAACATCTAAATTAATACAATATGCTGTATTACTTGCTTGTATTGCTGCAACATTATCTATATATCATATTTCAAAAGGGAATATAAATGCAGATTTAGAATTTAATGAAATTATAGAAGTTGCATATGATTTTGGAGTTAAAAATATTGGTGGAGGAACAGTTGGTGTTGTAATTGCATACCCATTAATTCAATTATTGGGAATGTTTGGAGCTGCTATAGCAACAATTGGAATTGTAGTAATACTTTGTGTATTTACTTTTGGATTACATCCATCAGAAATTATGCTTGATATAATGGATGAAATGAATGCAAGAAGAGAAGAAAGAGAAGAAGAATTAAATTCAAGACGTGAACAAAGACAAGCAAGAAGAAAAGAAAATAGAATAAATCATGAACAACTTGAAATAGATAATATGCCAAGAAATAAAAAAAGCAAAAAAGATTTCGAAGAATCTGCAATTGATGAAGATGATATTATGATTAATCTAAATAATGGACAAATTACTGATGTAGAAGAAGAAAAATCAAAAGGAAAAATAGTTAGTTTATTTAGTAAAAAGTCAGAAGAGCAACCAGAGAAAGAAGAATTTAATCCAGATGTAATAGATGTAAATATTTATAAAAATACAGCGAAAGCAAATGAAGCTGAAACAATGAAATCTCAAAAGAATGAAGATGAATTATTTACAGTTGAAGAAGAACAAAAAGAAAGCAAAACAAAAGCTGTATTACAATTAGAACACACAGTTTCAATTGAAGATGAAAATTATGAATATCCTCCAGTAAGTTTACTTGGAAAAAATAATAAAAAATCATCAAAAGGTGGAGCAAAAGCTTTAACTGAAAAAGCACAACAATTACAAAGAACTTTACATAGTTTTGGAGTTTCAGCAAAAGTTGTTGATTATTCAGTTGGACCAGCAATTACAAGATTTGAACTAAAACCAGCAGAAGGTGTTAGAGTTAACAAAATAGCAAATCTTGCTGATGACATTGCTTTGAATTTAGCTGCTGAAACAATTAGAATTGAAGCTCCAATACCTGGTAAACAAGCAGTAGGAATTGAAATACCAAATAAAGAAAAAGAATCAGTTCCGTTAAGAGATGTAATTGAAAGTGAAGAATTTGAAAATAATAATTCAAAATTATCAGTTGCTTTGGGAAAAGATGTTGCTGGTAAAGTTGTGTTAGCTGATATTGCAAAAATGCCTCACGTACTAATTGCAGGTTCAACTGGTTCTGGTAAATCAGTTTGTATTAATACAATAATAACAAGTATTATTTTTAATGCTAAGCCAAGTGAAGTAAAACTTGTAATGGTTGATCCAAAAGTCGTTGAATTATCTGTTTATAATGGAATTCCACATTTATTAATTCCAGTTGTTACAGATCCTAGAAAAGCAGCAGGTGCTCTTGCATGGGCTGTACAAGAAATGGATCATAGATATAATTTGTTTGCAGAAAAAGGTGTTAGAGATTTAAAAGGATATAATGCTGTATTGGAAAATACATCTGAAGATGGAACAACAGGACAATTACCTCAAATAGTAATAATAATAGATGAGCTTGCAGATTTAATGATGGTAGCTGCTAAAGAAGTTGAAGATTCAATTTGTAGATTAGCCCAAAAAGCAAGAGCTGCTGGAATGCATTTAGTAATTGCAACCCAAAGACCATCAGTTGATGTTATTACAGGTTTAATTAAAGCCAATGTTCCTTCAAGAGTAGCATTTGCAGTTTCTTCTCAAATTGATTCTAGAACAATACTAGATCAAGTTGGAGCTGAAAAACTTTTAGGAAAAGGAGATATGCTTTTCTATCCAGCAAGTGCATCAAAACCAGTCAGAGTACAAGGCGCGTTTGTGTCTGATGGAGAAGTTGAAAAAATCGTTGATTTTGTAAAATCAAATGGTGTTGCAACATATAATGAAGATATATTAGAGGAAATTGAAAAATCAAATAAATCAGAAGGACAAATGGAAAAAGAAGCAGAAGATGATGATACAGATCCATTATTAATGGATGCAATTGATACAGTAGTTGAGATTGGTCAGGCTTCTACATCATTTATTCAAAGAAGATTTAAAGTTGGATATGCAAGAGCAGGTAGAATTATAGATCAAATGGAAGCAAGAGGTATTATTTCTGGATATGAAGGAAGTAAGCCAAGACAAGTTCTAATTACACTTGAAAGATTAAATGAATTAAAAATGGGAACAAATCCAGCAGAAGATGCAGAAGCATAAGAAAAAACAAAAGAAAAAATTAATAGGAGGAATAGAATTTTGAGTTTATTTTCTAAATTAAAGGATTATAATGCACAATTAGATGAAGTATTAGATAGTAAATACTTTTCGTCTAATATAAAAAATCTCTTATTAAATATGATTTATAAAATAGAAACATCTTATCCAGATTTTTATGAAGTAAAAAGATGTGTAAGAAGCAAAGAAGATTTATTAAATGAAATAATTGAAGTAATTCGATTATATTGTGATAATATAAAAACTGTAGAGCCTGATTCCGATCAGGCTAAAATGCTTATGAAACATAAATTAAGAGCACTAACAAATGAAAAAGAAAGAAGTATATTAACATACCCAACAGAAGTAGCTTTGTTATATGCAATTTCAGATATTTCACCAAAATATTTTTATATCAATCAAGAAAATGCATTAAAAGATGCAATGCAAAATTCATTAGTAAATGGTTACAATACTAATAATCTTGAAATTCTAAAAGATTTTAATGGTTGGTCATGGGATATATCAGAAGATGAACAATACAACTATATTGATAATATAGTATATCAAAATTTATTAGTAATATTAGGTGAAAAATTTTTATATGAATGGAGAACTTATGGTTCTACAAGAAGAGATTTTTTGCAAGAAGCAAAAAAATATATAAAAGTTTTTACTGCAAATGATAGATATATAAAAACTTTATATAAAGTTTTATATTTAAAAACTAAAGGAAAAGATCGTGAAAGACTTAATGAAACTTTAAAATTGCAAAAACAAAAACTAAGAAAAATGAATGATAAAGTTAAGTTTTTAGAAGATTGCAAAAATAAAAAAAATAAGTTAAATAAAAAAATCGAAAGAATAGATTTTGCATTAAATGATCCAAAAGTATTAGAAAAAGAATATATAAAAGCAAATTCTAAATTAGCGGGTAACAATAAAAAAGTACAATCTTTAAAAAAATATAAAAAGTTAATTGAAAAAGAAAGAGATAGATATATGCAAGAAATATCTGAAATTTCATTTTTGTTAATTCCATCTAATTTTATAAAAGAAAAGAATCTTTTAATGGAAACAACAGAAGTATATAATTGCAGAGAAAATTTAGATGATGTTTTTATAAAGCTACAAAAACAATTTTTATATTTTATTGATAGAAAATTATCAAAAATGAAAACAAGAGATGAAATAATTGATATTATATATCAATTAAGATATTATAGCAGATTAAAAGTAGGAAAAATTGGAACTATTCTTGATGTAGAAGAAATAAATGAATACTTTGATAAAGTCTTAAAAAAAGCAATAACAAGTATGTGTAAAATTGCTGCAATAAAGATAATTAGTATGGATATAAATTTGAATTTTGAAATTATAAAATATGCACTAGATACAAAAATTATAAATCTTGAAGAAACCAAAATATCTTTAGATACAGATGATGATGGAATAATTATAAAAGTTTTTGATAAAGATGTTTTTGAAAAACAAGGTAAAAAGAAAATTGAAGTTGTAAAAAATATATTAGAAGTAAAGAAAAATAGAAAGATAAAAATTTTTAATTAGTGGAGGAACATTTATGAAAATAACATTTTTAGGCGCTACAAAAACTGTAACAGGTTCAAACTTTTTAGTTGAGACAGCACGGAAAAAAGTTTTTAGTTGACTGTGGAATGTATCAAGGAAAAGTAACAGAAGAATTAGAAAATTCAGATCCATTTGCATTCAATGTTAATGAAATAGATTTTATGTTATTAACACATGCTCATATAGATCATTCAGGAAGAATTCCTAAATTGTATAATGAAGGTTTTAGAGGAAAAATATATGCTACAAAAGCAACTTGTGATTTATGCGAAATAATGTTGCCAGATAGTGGACATATACAAGAAATTGAAATTGCTTGGAAGAATAAAAAGAGAATGAGAGAGGCTTTAGATCCACTTCCACCACTTTATACAGCAGAAGAAGCATATAAGTGTTTAGAAATTTTCGAGCCAGTTCAATATGATGATATAGTCGAAATTGATGATAATATAAGTGTAAGATTTAATGATGCAGGACATATGTTAGGATCTGCCATTATAGAAATTTGGGCAACTGAAAATGGAAAAACAACAAAAGCAGTATTTACAGGAGACTTAGGAAATAATGATTTACCGTTATTAGATTCTCCAACAATGATAAGTAATGCAGATTATTTAATAATGGAATCAACATATGGAAATAGATTACATGTAAGAAATGATGAAAAAGCAAAAATGTTTTTAGATATAGTTGCAGAAACATTAGATAATGGCGGAAGAGTTATAATTCCTTCATTTGCAGTTGGAAGAACTCAAGAAATTTTATATGAACTAGATAAATTAAAAGATGATTTGGGAAAGAATGATCCTGAATTTGCTAGAAAATATGAGAAAATAATGAATGTACCAGTATATGTAGATAGTCCACTTGCAATTTCAGCAACAGAAGTATTTAAGAAAAATACAGATTTATTTGAAGATGAAATTCAAGAAAAAATAAAAAGAGGAGATAATCCTTTAGAATTTGCAGGGTTACAATTTACACAAACAGCAGATGAATCTAAAGCATTAAATGAGGACTTTAGACCATCAATTATTTTGTCTGCAAGTGGTATGTGTGAAGTTGGTAGAATTAAACATCATTTAAAACATAATTTATGGAATCCAAATAGTACAATACTGTTTGTTGGATATCAAGCTCCAGGAACATTAGGTAGAAGTATTGTAGAAGGCGCAGAAAAAGTTAAAATATTTGGCGAAGAAATTGCTGTAAATGCAAGAATAGAATATATTGAAGGATATTCAGGCCATGCAGATCAAACTTGGCTTTTGAACTTTATTTATTCATTTACAAATCCACCAAAACATATATTCTTAGTTCATGGAGAACCAACAGGTCAAGAAGTTTTAAAACAAAAAATTGAAGAAACTTCAGAATGTAAAGTTACAATTCCAGAATTTGGAAATACTTATGAACTAATAGGAGATGAACCACAATTATTATCAGAATCAAGAGAAATTACAGCTTACAAGAAAGAATTTAAACGTTTAGATTTACTTGAAAGAATTGAAAGCCTAAAAGAAGATATTTCTGATTTTGAAAATGTAATTATGAAGAAAAATATTGAAACACAAGACAGTGACTTAAAAACATTAGAAGAAAGAGTAAAAGAAATACAAACTCAAATTCAAAACCTAATGAAATAGGCAACTTTGAGGATTGTGTGAAATTTAGGGACGCTCGAAAAATTTCATGCATATGAAACTTTTCGAGCGTCCCTAAATTTCACTAAGGAGAAAAAAATATGCAAACAAAATATTTGAATGAAGGACTAGTTGGAAATAAATATTTAAAAGCAAGTTTTACAAGTAAAGGAGAACTGTTACGTTTATTATATGGAGCAGCTGATTATAAACAATTTATAGATAAATTTCATACTGGAATAAAAGTAAATGATTCAGCATTAATTTATTTACATGATGATATAAACAACAGCTATTCACAAGAATATATTGAAAATACAAATATATTAAAAACAGAAATTTATAATTCTTATTTTAAAGTAAGAATTACTCAAACAGATTTTGTTCCAATAAATGAAAATGTTCTAATAAAGAAATATATTATAAAAAATGAAAATGAAATAGATTTAAATATCAACTTTTTAGTTTATTCAAAAGCTTTAACTAATCTAAATAATGATACAAGTGGATATACAAAAAATGATACATTAATACAATATAATCATGATTATTCAGTTTGTACATTTTCAAGAAAAGAAATTTATAGAAGACAAGTAAATGGAGCAATAAATAATTTTCACACAGGGATAATAAATGGAAAAGATTATATAGGTATGTCTAGTGATTCTGCAATAAACTATGATATGAATAAAATTGTCCCAGGAACAGAAAAGGAAATCACTTTATTTGTATATGTAAATGAAAATTCAAAAATAGATGTTCTTAGAATAGATGATGAAATTGAAAGAATAAAAAATTTGAATGTTGAAAATTTGGAAATTGAAACAAATAATTATTGGAATAACTATGTAAAAGAGCATGATATTTTAAATATAAATGATAGAAATTTAAGCGAAAAAATAAAAACTATTTATAATAGAAGTATTTTACTTTTTGAACTATTGATAAATGAAAAAACAGGAGGAATTTCAGCAGGTATTGAAATTGATGAAAACAAAACTAAATGTGGAAGATATTCATTTTGTTGGCCAAGAGATGCTGCATTTATAACTGAAGCATTTGATGTTGTTGGAATGAAAGAATATACAGATAAATTTTATTCTAAATTTTGTAAAATGACTCAATATGATAATGGAATGTGGGAGCAACGTTTTTATACAGATGGAAATTTAGCGCCTTCTTGGGGATATCAAATTGATGAAACTGCTAGTGTAGTGTTTGGAGCATATGCTCATTACAAAGTTACAAAAGATAAAATATTTTTAAAAGAAAACTTAGAAATGTTTGAAAAAGCTATTATGTTTTTAGAGAAATATATTGATGATATATTGCAAGATATAAATCAAATGGGATATAGTTATGATTTATGGGAAGAATTCGAAGGATATTCATTATATTCAATATCAGCAATATTTGCAGCATTTAAATCAATGATAAAAATATATCAAGAAGTTCAAGAGTTATATAATGATGATAAACCAAAAATTGAATTTATATCAAATCAAATAGAAAAATTGCAAAATAAATCAGAAGAAATAAAAAGATATTGTGATTCTACATTTTATGATAATAACAGAAATTCCTATGTTAGAAATGCAGTAGATAGAAGAGTAGATATGAGTATTGTAGGAAGTGTAGTTCCATTTAAAATGTTTTCTAAAGAAGATATTAGAGTGCAAAACACAATAAATGAAATAAATAATACAATAAGAACCTATACAGGAGGTTATGTAAGATATGAAAATGATGGCTATATGGGAGGAAAAAATCCATGGCCTATTGTAACTTTATGGATATCATGGTATTATTTAGAAACTGGTGATGTAGAAAAAGCATTAGAATGTTTCAATTTTGTTGTAAATTCATCATCAGAACATGGATTCTTAGGAGAACAAGTTGATAATGAAACAATGAAACCATGTTGGGTAATAGGTTTAACATGGAGTCATGCAATGTATATAATTACAATACAAAAACTTATAGAAAAGGGATTAATATAACCAACTTGGGGACGTTAGTTTTAGGGCAGAAAGGAATGTAAAATGGCAAAGAAAACTACTACAGTATTTGTTTGTAATAGCTGTGGATATGAGTCAAGTAAATGGCTTGGCAAATGTCCAGCTTGTAATGAATGGAATACATTTATTGAAGAAAAAGCTATAACAGGTACTAAGGGAACTACAAAAGAAAAAAATAAGCCTAAGGGTGAAATCGTAAAATTAAATGAAGTTGAGAAGAAAACTACTACGCGAATTGCAACAGGAGTTGCAGAACTTGATAGAGTTCTAGGTGGTGGGTTTGTAAATGGTTCATTAACTCTTTTAGGAGGAGAACCAGGTATTGGAAAATCTACTTTAATACTTCAAATTTGTGATAATGTAAAAGTAGATGGTAAGATTCTATATGTTTCGGGAGAAGAATCTGCTGAGCAAATAAAAATAAGAGCAGATAGACTTGGAATAAAAAATGATAATTTACTATTTTTAGCTGAAACTGATATAGATAATGTAGAAGTTGCACTAGAAAATACTGGAAGTAAATTTGTTATTATAGATTCTGTTCAAACAATGTATTCTGATGATATTACATCTGCTCCAGGAAGTGTTAGTCAAGTAAGAGAAATTACTGCCAGAATAATGAAAATGTGTAAGCAAACAGGGATTACTACTATAATAATTGGACATGTTACTAAAGATGGTAATATAGCAGGTCCAAGAGTTTTAGAACATATGGTAGATACTGTACTATACTTAGAAGGAGAAAGATATTTTTCATATAGAATTCTAAGAGGAGTAAAAAATAGATTTGGTTCAACAAACGAAATTGGAATGTTTGAAATGCAAAATGAAGGACTTGTTGAAATTACAAATCCATCTCAATTGCTAATATCAGAAAGAGATGGAAATCCTCCTGGTTCATCAATTGTAGTTAGCTTAGAAGGTACACGTGCATTAGTTATTGAACTTCAAGCATTATCAACTCCAACAGTTTTTGGAATGCCAAGAAGAAATGCAAGTGGAATTGATTATAATAGATTAACTTTACTTATGGCAGTTTTAGAAAAACGTGGTGGAATGAATTTAAGTTCACAAGATGTATATATAAATTTAGTTGGTGGTTTAAAAGTAAATGAGCCAGCATTAGATTTAGGAATAATACTTGCAACTGCATCAACATTTAAAAATATTAGTATAAAAGAAGATATTGCAATAATTGGTGAAGTTGGACTTACAGGAGAAGTAAGAAGTGTTAATATGATTGAAAAACGTATAAAAGAAGCAGAAAAATTAGGTTATAAAACATGTATAATTCCTGAAAGTAATAAAAAACTATTGAAAGAAAAATTTAAATTAGATATAATAGGTGTGAAAAATATAAATGATGCCATGAAATATGTTGGCATAAAATAATGAGATTTTTAAGCAAAAGAAAGGTAGAAAAAAATGAGTAAAAAAGTACAATTTGTTATATGGGCAATAATATTAATTGCAGTTGTAGGATTACTAGGTGGTCTAGTATATAGTGTAGTAAAAATGAATACAGAAGGGAATGTTCATCCAGAAGTTACATTTGAAATAAAAGATTATGGAAATGTAAAAATGGAATTATATCCAGAATATGCACCAAATACAGTTGCAAACTTTATTAGATTAGTTGAAAAAGGTTATTATAATAATAAAGTAGTTTATGGAAAAGATGAAATATGCCTATATGCTGGAAGAAATTCAGAAGGCGAAATAGAAAATCCAAAAACAAGTTTAATATTTGATAATGTAGAAGCAGGATCAGAATATGATTATGATTACACAATAAAAGGTGAGTTTGCAGGAAATGGATTTAAACAAAATACATTAATGCATGAAAAAGGTGTAGTATCTTTAATTAGAAATGATTATACACAATATGTTCAAACATTATCTGAAGAAAGCTATAATTCAGGAAATGCTCAATTAGGAATAATGATGGGGGAAAATGCAAGTAACTTAAATGGTTCATATGCAGCTTTTGGAAAGATTGTAGAAGGAATGGATGTTTTAGAAAATATTTATAATAATGTAGAAATGAAACAAGCAGAATCAACAGAAGGATCTGAAGGTCATGTTACTGAAACAGAGCAAGTTGATATTAACTCATTTGCAAATTATCCAGTAATTTCAAATGCAACAGTTGATACACATGGAATAAATTACAATGATCCACAAGTAGAAGAAGCATTTGATTATAGTTCATATCTATATAATTTAATGAGTTCATATTCTAACAATTAATTGCCAAAAAAATAAGAAAAAAGAGGCAAATAACTGCCTCTTTTCTGTTATGAGGAAATATGAGAAAAAAATCAATAACAATATATAATTTAATATTAATAATTATTATTTTGATTGTAGTAATACTTATATTACATATGTCGCATAAAACCTTGAATAAAAAAGTCAGTTTAGAAAAATTTATTTATGATATGGAATTAATACAAGAAAATGTAAATAAGGTAAGAAATGAATATATTAACTGGGAAAATTATAATGTAAATGAAGCAGGAAATTTTTTAGAATATACGCAAGAACTAGGATATGTAAATGCAAGTTCTGCAAGTAATATATATATAAAAGAATTTTATCAAATAATAAATATTTTAAATAATGAAAATACAAAATATTGGAATATGAATATAGATTCAATATTATCTAATTATTGTTATTTTAATTCAGAAAATTTAAAAAAATATTTTAATATTGATACAAATTTAAATGTAATTGTTAACTTTTATACAGGAAATATTATAGAAAAAAATGGAGTAAAAGATATTAAAAATAAAATTATATATAGGCAATATGATAGTGAAATTGGTAATAAATTAAATAAAAGTATATTTGAGAACCAATTAATAACGATTGCTGAAGTTGTTGAAAATTATGGGTTATCAGAGAGAATAAAGGTATCATTTAATAGTGAAAATGCACCTAAAATAGCAGAAGTATATTATTATATTGATGAAAATGAAATTCGAAAAAAATGTACAGAATTTCAAGATTACATATATATAAGAGAAGAAAATACAGTATATTTTACAGTAAATAACTCAGGAATATATAATTTTTTTATAGAAGATGTAAATCATGTGCAATATAAAATGTCTGAAATTCAAATAGAACTTTGCAATCCACCTAAACTTCAAAATGGGATGTTTGGGATATATTGGGATGATGAAGGAAATGAAGTTATTGTTGACGATGAAAAGAATCCAATGTGGTATAATTATGCAAATAATGCATTAAAATTTGCAAATGCTAAAACAGAAGATGGTAACTATTGGGTTTGGATTCCAAGATATGTATATAATATTGCTGATAATAAAACAATGATTGAATATACATACAATTTAGAAAGTAAAACAACAAGAAATAGAATTTTAGCAGATTATAAATTACAAAATTCATTTACTTCAAATAATATAACAGGTTTTTGGATTGCAAAATTTCAAGTAAATGAAGCATTAAATGGAAATATTTTAATAAAACCAGCTCAAACACTAAGTATTATATCGGCAAAAAATAAAATTAATGATATAATGTCTGAAGATGAAAAAAATGCAGTAATATTGATATCAGATTCAGCAAGTATAACAATTTCTAATGATTTTGTTCATTATGCTGGTGGTGGAGTAAATGAAAAAGATTATATAAAAAATACCCAATATTCATCAAATGGAAATGTTTATGGAGTGTATGATTTAATCACTTCTGAAAATGAAATAACAAAAGATAGTGATAAAAATGAATATGGTAGATATAGATTAGTGAAAAAAGCTTACAATAATTGAAAAAGTAAGCTTTTTTTCTTTAAATCCCTTGACAAACTTCCAAAAATGTTGTAAAGTATATTAGCATTACAAATATAGAGGTGGTCAAATGGAAAAAAATATTAAGATGAGTATTCTATTAGACATATATGGAAAGCTTTTAACAGAAAAACAATACAATCTTTTAAATGACTACTATAATAACGATTTCTCTCAATCAGAAATTGCTGAAAACGAAGAAATTACAAGGCAAGCTGTTAGAGATAATCTAAAAAAAGGTGAAAACAATTTATTAGAATATGAAGAAAAACTAAAAATAATGGAAAAAAATTTAATATCACAAAACAAAATTAATTCAGCTTTAAAAGATATAGAAAATTTAAAAAATAAAGTATCTGATAAAGATATAAAAAAATCACTTCAAAGTATTGAAGATAAACTAAAGAATTAAATTTGTGTTACGAATAGGAGGATAAGTAATGGCTTTTGAAGGACTTTCATCTAGATTACAAGAAATTACAAGAAAGCTAAAAGGAAAAGCTAGAATAACTGAAGACGACTTAAAAGAAGTCTTAAGAGAAGTTAAACTTGCGTTACTTGAAGCTGATGTTAACTACAAAATTGTTAAAGAATTTGTAGCAACAATTCAAGAAAAAGCTTTAGGGCAAGATGTTTTAAAATCACTTACACCAGGTCAACAAGTTATTAAAATAGTAAAAGATGAAATGGTCTCATTACTTGGAGGAGAAGAATCAAAAATTAATTTTACTCCAAACCCACCAACAGTTATAATGTTAGTTGGTCTTCAAGGTTCTGGTAAAACAACAACAGCAGGAAAACTTGCAAACATTATAAGAAAACAAGGTAAAAAGCCTTTATTAGTAGCTTGTGATGTTTATAGACCAGCAGCTATAAAACAATTAGAGGTTGTTGGTAAGCAATTAGATATTCCAGTGTATACAAATGAAAGTACAAAGGATGTAAATATAATTGCAAAACAAGCTATGAATGTTGCAATATCAAAATTAAATGATGTTATAATTATAGATACTGCTGGACGTCTTCAAATTGATGAAGCGTTAATGCAAGAATTAAAAGATTTAAAATCAAATGTAAAACCGCATGAAATACTATTAGTAGTAGATTCAATGACAGGTCAAGATGCAGTAAACATTGCAGATACATTTAATAAAGATTTAGGAATTGATGGTATAGTTCTTACAAAACTTGATGGGGATACAAGAGGTGGTGCTGCATTATCAGTAAAAAAAATTACAGGAAGACCAATCAAATTTGCAGCAACTGGTGAAAAATTATCAGATATTGAAGTATTCCACCCAGAAAGAATGGCATCAAGAATCTTAGGAATGGGTGATGTACTTTCAATTATTGAAAAAGCAGAAGAAACATTTGATTTAGAAGAAGCTCAAAAATTAGAGCAAAAATTAAAAAAACAGAGTTTTGATTTAGATGACTACTTGGGGCAATTAAGACAAATGAAAAAGATGGGTTCTTTTTCATCAATCTTAAAAATGATACCAGGTTTAGGAAGTAAATTAAAAGATGTTGAAGTAGATGATAAAGAATTTTTAAGAATAGAAGCAATTATTTGTTCCATGACAAAAGAAGAAAGAAGAAATCCAAAAGTATTAAATGGAAGTAGACGTTTAAGAATTGCAAAAGGTAGTGGAACATCAGTTGAACAAATAAATAAATTTATGAAATCTTTCGAAATGACACAAAAAATGATGAAAGAAATGACTTCAAATAAAGGCATGATGAAGAAGATGATGAAAAACATGAACATGAATATGGATGACTTAAACAATTTGAAGTTTTAATTAATTAGTTTTTAAATTTTTAAATTTATATATTTATATATTTTCAGGAGGTGAATTTATAATGGTAAAAATAAGATTACAAAGAGTTGGAAAGAAAAAAGCTCCTTTCTATCATATAGTAGTAGCTGATTCTAGATCTCCAAGAGATGGAAAAATCGTTGAAAAAATAGGTTCATATGATCCTATGACAAATCCTGCAACAATCGTTTTAGATAATGAAAAAGTTGCTACATGGATTAAAAACGGTGCAAAACCAACAGATACAGTAAAAGCTTTAATTGAAAAAGCATCTAAATAAGTAAAAGATATAACCGTACTTCTAGTTAAATAGAGAGTCGGAGAGAGGATTTGAGAAAATGAAAGATGTACTTGAAGTATTAATTAAAAATTTAGTAGATAATCCTGATGAAGTATCTATTACAGAAAAAACAGAAGCTAAATCTATTTGCTATGAAGTAAAAGTAGCAAAAGATGATATGGGCAAAGTTATTGGAAGACAAGGAAAAATGGCTAAAGCTATAAGATCAATAATTAAAGCAGTGGCTACAAAAGAACATAAAAAAGTTAATGTTGAATTTCTTGATTAGGTGTTGATAAATATGAATAAATATTTAGAATTAGGTCAAATTGTAAATGTTAAAGGTCTAAAAGGTGAAGTAAAAGTTAATTCTTTTACAGATGACAATACTAAATTTGAAAGAATATCAAAAGTTTTTATAAAACAGAAAGAAAACTTAAAAGAATATGAAATAGAAAAAGTAGGATACAATAAAAATCAAGTTATTATAAAATTCAAAAATATAGATACAGTTGAAGAAGCTGAAAAACTAAGAAATTCATATATCGTTGTAGATAGAGAAATTTTTGGGAAGCTTCCAGAAGGTGTATATTATATTGCTGATTTAATTGGTTTAGAAGTATTTACAGAATCTAATGAATATTTAGGAAAGGTTGATGATATTTTTTCAACTGGTAGTAATGATGTTTATGTTGTAAAAGATGATACTGGCAGACAAAAACTTTTACCAGGAATTGATGAAGTAATTAAAATTATAGATATTGAATCAGGTAAAATAATAGTTAACCTAATAGAAGGGCTTTAGAATATATGAAATTTGATGTATTAACTCTTTTTCCAGAGATGTTTGAACCTATAAAACAAAGTGTTATAGGAAGAGCAACTCGAGAAAATTTATTAGAAATAAATTTAATAAATATTAGAGATTTCTCAAAGGACAAACATAAAAAAGTTGATGATACAGTATATGGAGGAGGAGCAGGAATGTTAATTCGTCCAGATGTTGTATATGATAGCTTTAAATCTGTAAAAGATGAAAATGCTAAAGTTATTTATTTATCACCACAAGGTAAAAAACTTTGTCAAAGTAAGGTTGAAGAATTAGCAAAAGAAGAACATTTAATATTATTGTGTGGACACTATGAGGGAATAGATCAAAGAGTTATAGATAAAATTGTAGATGAAGAAATTTCAATCGGAGATTATGTCTTAACTGGTGGTGAAATACCAGCTATGGTATTAATAGATAGTGTATCAAGATATATAAGTGGTGTTCTAACTGCTGGGTCAACTCTTGAAGAAAGCTTTTCAAGTCGGACTTTTAGAGTATCCTCAATATACAAGACCAGAAGAATTTGAAGGAATGAAAGTTCCAGAAGTTTTACAATCAGGTCATCATGGTAATATTGATGAATGGCGCAGAAAAAAAGCAATTGAAGTAACCTACATAAAAAGACCTGAACTTTTAGAAAAAGTTCAATTAACAACTGAAGAAATGAAATATTTAGAAGAATTAAAAAATAAAAAGTGAAAATAGTGACATCCATTATTGAAAGAAGGAGGAAAGAAAATGGATATTTTAAAATCTATTGAGCATGAACAATTAAAAAATAAAATACCTGAATTACGTATTGGTAATACTGTAAGAGTTCATGTTAGAATAAAAGAAGGAAACAAAGAAAGAATCCAAGTTTTCGAAGGAATTATTATAAAGAAACAAGGTGGAGGAGTAAATGCAACATTCACAGTAAGAAGAATCTCTTATGGTGTTGGTGTTGAAAAAACATTCTTAGTACATTCACCAATGGTTGAAAAAGTTGAAGTAGTTAGAGTTGGTAAAGCAAGACGTGCTAAACTTTATTATTTAAGAGATAGAGTTGGTAAAGCTGCTAAAACTAAAGAAAAAATAGGAGCAAGAATCGAAGATAGAGAAATCATTATCAAAGAAGAAGTTGTTCCAGGTGAATCAGTAGCTGAAGAAACAGCAACAGAAGCTGATGTTGCAGAAGCTGTTGAAGCAGTAAAAGCAGAAGAAGCTAAAGTTGAAGAAACAAAAAAAGAAGATAAAGAATAATTTAAAAAATGAAATTTAGGGACGTTCCTTAAATTTCATTTTTTTTATTTTTGTAGAAAGTGTGTTTTAAATTTTATAAACAAATTGACATTTTATGTAAAGTTAGATATAATAAAAAAGTAATAATTTAAATAGAAGTAATTTCCTTATAATCTGGGTGACGCCAGTTAAAACATAAAAAATATTAACATAATGGAGGGAATGTACATGATTAAAATCCTAATACCAGTTTTTATTTATCTGTTGGCAGTATTATTACTGAAATTGTTTTCAAAAAAGCGGAACAGATATCAACCAGATTTGGACTTAGAGGAGGAAGAAGACAGAAAAGAACATGATGTAGAATATGAAGGGGATAAAAAACAAAACTTTCAAATGGCGGAAGAAGAGGCATCAATTATTGCTAGAAAAGTAGATTCAGAGTTAGAAGCTGAATACGTGATGTCACAAAACTGTTCTAAAGAAGTACAAGTTGCAATGGCTGAAACGAGGAATTTTGAAGCTCAAAAATATCTATTGAACTATAAAGATTTATGTGCTGAAGCACTTGTTGTAATCTGTGAAAGACCGTCGACATTTAATTTTGATAGTCCAACAGTTGAAAGATGGTTTACAGATGCAATAAGTCGTACTAAATTGACTCCTAAGCAAGAAGTTAGAATTTCGCAAAATGGGAGAAAGTTTATGATGAAAAGAGCGCTTATTCTTAAGAAAGATTTAAGTGCAACAGGACTCATTGAACTTTGTAGAAATCCTGGATCTATGAACTTAGATAGTGATACTGTAAGAAGTTGGTATCTTGATGCAGTAAACAGAATTAAACCTTCTGAAAAACAGCAGCTCAAAATGGTTGAATCAGGAAACTTTGCAATTTTAAGGGCTTTACTATTAAGTGAATATCTTAAAGGTGAAACTCTTGCTACAATATCAGAATCACCAGGAAGTATGAACTTGGACAATGAAACTGTTTGGAATTGGTTTGCAAGAGCAGCTAAAAGGACAGAACTTACTGTTGAACAGCAAGTAAGAATGGCAAAATCCAATAACTTTGCTGCAAATAGAGCTATTCTTATAAATCCTAATATCGTATATGAGGCACTTATAGCAGTCTGTAATAATACCAAACACTTCAATATGAATAACGACACAGTTCGCCGCTATTTCAGAGATGCAACACGTATACTGCTTCCGAATTTAAGTGACAAACAGAAAGTAGAACTTGCCCAAACTAAGATTGAGGGAGTACTTAAAGGACTCATGTAATGTCATAAATAAGCACTTGGAAAATTTCCAAGTGCTTGTTTAATTTTTTCGTTATATATAGTATAATCATATTGCAAAGGAGAGTAAAATTAAATGAATTATTCAAAACAGCTTTTTAAGGAAATTGATAATTATACAAAAAATGTTAATAATGAATTAAAAGAATATATTTCTAAAAATATATTTCCACAATATGAGCCAAATGATAAAGCTCATGGAATTATACATATAATGGAGGTTATAAGAAGAACATTTGAATTAAATAATACATTCAAATTAGATTTAGATAGCAATATAATGTATGTAATTGCAGCATGTCATGATTTAGGAAAATATGAAGATCATAAAATACATGAAAAGATTGCTGCTCAAAAATTTATAAAAGATGAAAATATGAAGAAATTTTTTAATGATAATCAAAGATTAATTATTAAAGAAGCAATTGAAGATCATCGTTCATCTAAAGAAGATGAACCAAGAAGTGTATATGGTAAATTGATTTCTTCTGCTGATAGAAATACAAGGATAGAAATTGTTTTTATTAGAAGCTTTTTTGTTGCAAAAGAAAGAACTCCAGAAATGAATATTGAAGAATATTTGGAGTATACTATAGAAAGATTATCCAAAAAGTATAGTGAAGATAATCCTGAAAATATGTTTTTTGAGGATGAAATATATAGAAAATTTTTGGGAGATATGAGAACTTTATTAAAAAAAGAAGAAGAGTTTAAGAATAAATATTGTGAAGTTAATAATATAAAATCAAGAAATAATAGAGTATGTGATGAAGATGGTGTTGATTTAAAAAATATTGATTAATTTCAAAAAAATGTAAATTTTCTCTTGACAAATATAAGCTAATACTTTATAATTTATACTTGTCAGAGGAAATAATGCAGGTGTAGTTCAATGGTAGAATTCCAGCCTTCCAAGCTGGCTATGCGGGTTCGATTCCCGCTACCTGCTCCAAAATCTCTTATAAAAGAAAATTTCCACTGCAAAGTAAATATCGCAGGTGTAGTTCAATGGTAGAATTCCAGCCTTCCAAGCTGGCTATGCGGGTTCGATTCCCGCTACCTGCTCCAATAAATTGTCATTGTATTAGAAATTGTCTAGTATGATGGCTTTTTTCTTGCAAAAAAATAATAATTTGTGTATAATAGAATATATAATAATTTGCGGGTATAATTTAGTGGTAGAATGTCATGCTTCCGACCTGATAGCGCGAGTTCGATTCTCGCTACCCGCTCCAACCTGGCTGATTTTCAACCTTTCTCAACGTTTTTCAACAGTTTTGAAAGTGCTGAAAAATCAGCTTTTTTACATTCAATAGTGTTGAATGGTTTTCAATGATTTTTAGTGGTGAGAAACCTATTGGTCAACAAATAAAAATCTGTTGACCAAAAAAGTACCGTTTTGTTGACCAACGACTTCGAAAACTCAACTGCCACAATAAATACAGCAATCGTTTTAGTGAGTGAAAATTGCAGTTTTTTACTCACTTTTTTAAAAAGTGGAGTGTAGGTGGGAGAAAAATATAAATGAATGATGTTAAAAAGTGTTGTATAGTGTTAAAAATAAATAAAAAATGCCCCCCACCGAATAATGGCGAGATAATATTTAATACTTAATTAATTTATGATATAATTTAATTGCAAAAAAATTGAGAGGTGATAATATGACAGAAATTGATGTTAATCAAGAACTTAAAATTGTTGAAAATGCTTTACGAGATATTATTTCTTTTGCATTAAATATAAAATATGGGCATGACTGGATTAACAATTTAAAGGTAAGCAATGAAAAAAAAGAATCTTGGAATAGCAAAATGGTTGAAGAATCAAAAAAATTTAAAGGTATATTAATAGATAATAGATTATTATATTATAGTGAATTTTATGATTTATGTAATATTATTAATAATCATTGGGATGATGTTTTTAAAGATGTTTTTAAAGATAAAAAACAGATTGATGTACTTTTAGAGATTATTTCTTCATACAGAATTTCTATTGCACATAATAGAGAGTTGAGAAATTATCAAAAAAATTTTTTGATGGGAGCAAGTGGAATAATTAGGCATTTAATTACAGAGTATAGAGCAGATAGAGACAATGAAGATAGTTATTATCCAAAATTTCAAAATATTTTTATAAATGATTTAGATATTACAAAACCTAGTGATAGTATAGAATTATATAAAAAACAATATCATGTGGGAGATGATATTGAAGTATCTATTAATGTTATTTGTCCTCCAGATATAGAAGTTACATATGCTATTGCTATGAGTAGAAATAGTACCTATACTTTTTCAGCAGAAGATTTTTCGAATTGTAATAGAAAAAAATTTGAATTAAAGTGGCAAGATATTCCAAAAGTACATATATTTGTTGCTGTAAAATCAAATCAAGATTATCATAAAGCAGGAAAAATTGATTTATATGAAGATCATAGTATTAATGTTCTTCCAAATAAATAATTTTAAAAGAAAAGTTGAAATTTTGAATTATATAAAAAGGGCACTCAATTTAAAAATTGAATGCCCTTTTTTGTAGTAATTTTATCTAGTGATTTCTAAATCATTTTCTTGATTTTTTCCATCACCAATTTGGAAGGTAGAACGAGTATTTAAAATGTTATTATTTATAAAGTAATCGTTTACTTTTTCTATTTCTTCTAGTTTATATTTGTTGAAAATAGAAGTGTATGTATTAAGAGTAATAGTTATGTCAGTATGTCCCATTAATCTTTGTAAAGCAACAGCTCTCATACCAGATTCAATGCAACGTGTACCGTAAGTATGTCTTAAAACGTGGGTAGAAATAGGAGTTTCAATACCTAATTGTTTTGCAATATTTTTCAATTGTCTATTTACTGTTGAATTTAAAACAAGTCGACCCTCTGGAGTAGTAAATAGCATATGATTTTTATGGTCTTTTGCAATTTCAATTTGTTCTATAATAAAATCTCTCATAAAGTCGGGAATAGGTAGTTCTCTTTGACCAGCATAAGTTTTTGTAGTTGAACCTATACACACTTGATTATCAATGTCTGTTGTTAAAGTTTTATTAATAGAGATTATATTTCTTTGAAGATTAATATCACCAATTTGTAGAGCTAATGCTTCACCAACACGAAGTCCCATATACAACTCTAAAAGAATACAATTTTTATATGGCATTTCTTCAGGTGTTAAAGAGGCAATGTATTCAGTTAATATTTTTTGTTCATCTACTTGTAAGGCATGAAATACTTTATCTTCTTTTTTACTTTTAGGCTTTAATACTTCAAGCATAGGATTTTCGTGAATAAAACCTTTATTTAAAGAATATTCAAAAGCATTTTTCACTTGGAAAAATATTTTTTGAATAGAAGAATTACTATAATGTTCTGTTAATGAATTAAAGTAGCCTTGTAATTCTTCACTATTAATTTCATCTATTTTTTTATTAGCTAAATAACATTGATTTATTATTCTTATTGTATCTTTAGTTCTAGCATAACCTCTATCTGTAATTAAGTTTGAGTTATATTTTTTATCAAGTAAAAATTCAATTAGTTTTCCAAGAAATATTCCGTTATATTCAATATACAAAGTTGAGTTTTTTTGCATAGCCTGTTCTTCATAAAATTGTTCAGCTTTTTCTTTTGTTTTAAACGCTTTTTTACAACGTTTCTTTTCGCCAGTTTTAAAGTCAGTAACATAATAAGCACAAGTCCAAGTGTCTCTTTGTTTATTATAAAATACTGACCCTAATCCTAAATTGTTACTTTTATTTCTTTTTTTATTATCCATAATTTATCACCTTTAAACCTTTCTAATTTTTAAAATATCTTTCTTTTGTATCAATTAGATTAGTTTCATTATCTTGAAGTAGTTCCTCTTGTAATTCTTCTTCGAGTTCTTGTTGTCTTTCTTCAATAATGTGTTCGTTCACAACTTGTTTTAATTGTTTGATAGACCAACCAATTAAATGACTTATAGTTTCAAATGTTTTTTGAATATAATTGTTAAGTTTCTTACAAGTCTTTTCAAGTTTTGAACATTTATGTTCCAAGGTAGAACATTTATGGTTTAAATCATCTAGTGATTTTTGATTAGTTTCGTTAATAGCTTTTACTTTGATGTATTGTTGTGAAAGAGTATTGTATTTACGAATAACCTTTTTATAATGTTCTTGAATTTCTGTAACGTCATCACTAATTATGATTTCCTCAACGTGAGGAGACGATTTGTTAAGAAATTGTTGTTCTTCAAAGTTAGTTATTACCTTTAAGTCTTTAATGGCTAAATGTGTATTCTCGACGTTTCTACTACGTTCTAAATTGAAGCCACATTTAGTTAAATACTTATGATAATTATCTTGAAGATTTGCGTAACTATTTTTGCCTTTCCAAAATTCAGAGCAAGAAATTTTATTAATTTCATTTTTGTTTTTATCAATTGTATGTACAACTGGAATATAGACTAAATGCATATGAGGATTTGATTCGTCCATATGTACTCTTGCTGAAATAATAAATTCCGAGCCTAAATTTTTGTAGTTAGAAGCAAATTGATATGCACACTTGAAAAAACGTTTAGTTTCTTCAGGACCGATTTCAATAAAAAACTCTGGACTTGCAGTAATAAGATACTCACAAACCACATTATTAGTTACTTTCATCTGACCCTTTAAGTTGTACATTTTCTTTATTTCCTGAAACTTTTTTGAATAGGGCATATTGCAAGATTTGAGAGAATAGTTAAAAATACTTTTAGTTTTATCAATGTTGTTATTTGAATAGTTAGTATTTTTTCTCTCGTTATGTCTGAATATAATGTTTAGTTCTTTCAGCTTGTATTTTGAATTACGAATAATTGAAAATGCCATAAAAACCTCCATTTAAAATAAACTAGATTTTCTTATTAAATTTTCAATGTGCTACTTGGGGTTCTGTATAGAGTACTTTTAAAGTGTGAGGTGAACCAAAAATATTGGACTAAAATTTAGTATGAATGGAGGTCCACCAGTATGTTTAGACACCCTTTTGAGTTAAAACTCGAAATTGTTAATTTTGTTATTGAAGGTAAGCATTCATATAAACAAGCTTCCCAAAAATATCATATCCATCAGGAACAAATTCGAGTTTGGTGTAATCTTTACAGAAATTCTGGTAAAGATGGTTTAAAACCGCAAAAAATTAGAAAATATGATGGAAATTTTAAGGTTAGCGTAGTAGAATATATGTATGCAAACCATTTATCTTTTGAAAAGACAAGAATGCATTTTAAATTGCCTTCTTCAACAATCATAGTATTATGGAAGCAAATGTATGACGAGAAAGGTCGTGAATACTTGCTAAATAATCGCTCAATGGCAATTAATCACATGCAAGTAGAACGAAATAAAAGAATGAGAAAAAGCTCAAAACCCAATACTTCAGATTTAACAGATAAAAGTAAAGAAGAACTTTTAAAAGAAATCGAAGATTTAAGAATGGA
>Ga0073908_1000810_pt1 | contig 49301 bp, 44 predicted proteins | sample MucameincwithD2O_FD_65484 | JGI IMG/M metagenome (GOLD analysis project Ga0073908, IMG submission 65484) | Mouse cecum microbial communities from Vienna, Austria - Mucus amended microcosms incubated with D2O | ecosystem: Host-associated > Mammals > Digestive system > Large intestine > Cecum... | reverse complement strand
TGGATGCCGGAACCAGTGTCCTGCAGATGGTGCAGCATCTCCAGAATACCAGGGCCATGTTTGTGACCAACAATATTGAGTGCGCTTTCCGCCTGATGGAAAAGGGACTGCGGACCTACGTGCTGGGCGGCGCGCTGAAACAAGGGACAATGAGCGTGGAAGGAGCCGAGACAATTGACTCCCTGCGGCGCTATAACTTCACCAAAGCCTTTATCGGCGTAACGGGCCTCTCGATTGGCCAGGGCTATACCACGCCGAGCCCCGAATCAGCTGCCGTCAAGTACCTGGCTCCGTCCCGCGCGCAGAAGGTGTTCGTCCTGGCCGACTCCAGCAAGTTCGGCAAGGTGGCCGCCGCTGTGGCGCTTCCATTGGAAATGGCTTGTCTGATTACTGACCATCTGCCGGATCAGAGATATCTGGATTATACCGAAGTGAAGGAGGTGTGAGTCATCGTCTATACCGTAACCTTTAACCCGGCGCTGGATTATATTGTCCGCGTAAGGGATTTCCAGCCCGGCGGGCTGAACCGGACGGATTTTGAGACGGTACAGTTCGGCGGGAAGGGCATCAATGTTTCGACCGTGCTGCACAATCTGGGTGTCGAAAACACCGCGCTGGGCTTTTTGGCTGGTTTTACCGGGCGGGCCTTGGACGATGGCCTGCGCAAAGCCGGCCTGCACACCGCCTTTATCTGGCTGGAGGAGGGCATGACCCGCATCAACGTGAAGATCAAGGCGCGGCAGGAGGGCGAGATCAATGGACGGGGTCCCGCCATCCCGGAGGCGGCTGTGGAGGCGCTGTTCGGGCAGCTGGACCGGCTGACAGAGGGCGATATCCTTGTGCTGGCGGGCTCCATCCCGTGGGCCATGCCGGATGACATCTATCAGCAGATTCTCCGCCGGCTGGACGGTCGGGGCGTGCTGGCCGTGGTGGACGCCGCCAGGGACCTCCTGTCCGCCGTACTTCCCTACCGGCCCTTCCTCATCAAGCCCAACACCTTCGAGCTGGGCGAGATCTTTGGCCGGACGCTGGAAGCGGATGAGGAGATCCGCCAGTGCGCACAGGAGCTGCAGCGGCGGGGGGCCCGGAACGTGCTGGTCTCCATGGCCGGGGACGGCTCCATGCTGCTGGACGAGACCGGCGGGTATCACCGGCTGGGCGTCCCGCCGGGCGAGGTGCGCAATTCCGTGGGCGCGGGCGACTCCATGGTGGCCGGCTTCCTGGCCGGCTGGCTCCAGGAGGGCAGCTATGAGGCCGCCCACCGGCTGGGCGCGGCGGCGGGGTCCGCCACGGCGTTCCAGGACGGTCTCGCCGGGAAACAGCAAATTCTGTCCCTGCTGGACAAATTTTAACAAAATTTAGTGAAAAAGAGGGTATTCATTCCATAGTATTCTATTTTCATCTGTAAGAAAGAGAGGAAATCTCCATGAAAGAGCGCGTACAGAAATTCGGACGCTTTCTCAGCGGCATGGTCATGCCCAATATCGGCGCGTTTATCGCCTGGGGCCTGATCGCAGCCCTGTTCATCCCCGACGGATGGCTGGGCAAATGGGGGCCCGCCGCCACCATCAACAACATGGTGGGGCCCATGCTCTCCTATCTGCTGCCCATCCTCATCGGCTACACCGGTGGCCGGGCCATCGGTGGCCAGAAGGGCGCTGTCACTGGCGCCCTGGCTACCCTGGGCGCTATCGCCTCCACCTCCAGCACCATGTTCATCGGCGCGATGATCTGCGGCCCTCTGGGCGGCTGGTGCATCAAGAAGTTTGATGAGAAGATGCAGGGCCACATTCCCGCCGGCTTTGAGATGGTGGTCAATAACTTCTCCGTGGGCATCATCGGCGGCATCCTGGCCGTCCTGTCCATCTTCGTCATCGGCCCCGCCTGCGTTGTCATTACGGATGTTCTGGGCGCGGGCGTCGGCTTCCTGGTCAACCACAGCCTGCTGCCCCTCACCGCCGTCCTGGTGGAGCCCGCCAAGGTGCTGTTCCTGAACAACGCCATCAACCACGGCGTATTCACCCCCATCGGCACCGCGGAGGCCCAGGAGATCGGCAAGTCCATCCTGTTCATGATCGAGTCCAACCCCGGCCCCGGCCTGGGCCTGCTGCTGGCCTACTGTGTGGCCGGTAAGGGCGAGACCCGCTCCTCCGCCGGCGCTGCCGCTGTCATCCAGTTTGTAGGCGGCATCCACGAGATCTACTTCCCCTATGTCCTCATGAACCCCATCGTCATCCTGGGCCCCATGATCGGAAACATCGTGGGCATCTTCACCCTCTCCGCCCTGGGCGGCGGCCTGGCAGCTGCGGCCTCCCCCGGCAGCATCATCGCCGAGATGCTCATGACCCCCAGAGGGGGCTACTTCGCCAACATCGCGGGCATCGGCGTCGCCGCCGTGGTCAGCTTCCTCATTTCCGTCTTCCTGCTGAAGTTCTTCGGCAAGGACGCCAGCCTGGAAGAGGCCCAGGCCCAGGTCGCCGCCTCCAAGGCCGCCAGCAAGGGCCAGGCCGTTCCCTCCGCTTCCTCCACCGGCGCCTCCGTCTCCGCGAAGGACGTGCGCAAGATCGTCTTTGCCTGCGACGCGGGCATGGGCTCCTCCGCCATGGGGGCCACCATGGTCCGCAACAAGCTCAAGGACGCGGGCATTACGGACATTGAGGTCATCCACTACCCCGTGGGCGAGATTCCCGGCGACTGCCAAATCGTCGTTACCCATCACGAGCTGTCCGGACGGGCGGCGGAGCGCGCTCCCCAGGCCCGGATCATCCCCATCAAGAACTTCATGGGCGCGCCGGAGTACAATGTGCTGGTGAAGGAGCTTCTGGAGGCCCGGAAGGGCGGCTCTCCCGCACCCGCTCCTGCCGCCGCCGCGGAGGAAAAAGCCGCCGGGGACCAGCCCATCCTGCTGGAGAAGAAGAACATCCTCCTGAACTGCAAGCCCGTCAGCCCTGAGGAGGCCATCCGGGCCGTTGGCAAGCGGATGGTGGAGAGCGGTTATGTGGAGGAGGCCTATATCCAGGGTATGCTGGACCGGGAGAAGAGCTTCTCCGTGGCCATCGGCAGCCATGTGGCCATTCCCCACGGCACCGAGGAATCCCGGAAAGCCATCAAGAAAACCGGCCTGATCGTCATGACCTATCCCGAGGGCATCGAGTGGGGCGAGGACACCGTCCGCCTCGTGGTGGGCATCGCCTCCACCGGCGAGGATCACCTGGGCATCCTGGGCAAGATCGTGGAGGTGGCCGAGACCGAGGAGGACACCGACCGGCTGGTGGACAACGCCAGCGTGGACCAGCTCTACAAGCTGCTGAACGGCCTGGAGTGAGAAAGGACTCTTGCCATGAAGTCTAAGGGTGTGCGTCTCTACGGAGCTTACGACATCCGTCTGGAGGAGTTTGACCTGCCGGAAATCCAGGACGGCGAAATCCTGGTCCGGGTCATGAGCGACAGCATCTGCATGTCCACCTACAAGCTTCTGGTCCAGGGAAAGGCCCACAAGCGCTGCCCCCAGGACGTGGACGAACACCCTGTCATCATCGGACATGAGTTTGCCGGCGATATTGTAAAGGTCGGGAAGCGGTGGCGGGGCCAGTTCCGCCCGGGTGAGAAATTCGCCCAGCAGCCCGCCCTGAATTACAAGGGAAGCCTGGCCTCCCCCGGTTATTCCTATCCATACTTCGGCGGGGCGTGCACCTACTGCGTCGTCCCGCCGGAGGTGATGGAACTGGGGTATCTGCTCCACTATGACGGAGAGAGCTATTTCGAAGCCAGCCTGGGGGAACCCATGAGCTGCGTTGTGGGCGGCTACCACGGCAGCTATCACACCAGCCGCCACAGTCATGAGCACATCATGGGCGTCAAAGAGGGGGGGCGCGTCCTCATTATGGGCGGCTGCGGCCCCATGGGCCTGGGGGCCATCGAGTACCCCATGACCCTGGAGAAAAAGCCCGCCATGATCGTGGTAACCGACCTCTCCGACGAACGGATTGCCCGGGCGCGGCAGCTGATTCCCGAGTCCCTGGCCGCCGCCCACGGCATCCGCCTGGTGTACGTCAACCCCGGCCAGTGCCGGGACGAGTTTGCCGAGCTGATGGCGCTTACCGGCGGGGAGGGGTATGACGACATTTTCGTCTACAACTCCATCCGCTCCCTGGCGGAGATGGGGGACCGGCTGCTGGGCTACGACGGGTGCATGAACTTCTTCTCCGGCCCCACGGACAAGAACTTCTCCGCCTCCATCAACCTATACAACTGCCACTATTCCTCCACCCACATCATCGGCACCACCGGCGGTACCACCGGCGATTTGAAAGAGGCCATCCGCCTGGCCGCCGAGGGGAAGATTCGCCCCGCCGTCATGATTACCCATGTGGGGGGCATGGACTCCATTGTGGAAACCACGAAGAACCTCCCCGGCATCCCCGGCGGAAAGAAGCTGACCTATACCCAGTTCGACATGCCCCTCACCGCCATCGCCGATTTCCGTGAAAAGGGGAAAACCGACCCGCTGTTCCGGCGCCTCGCGGACTGCTGCGACGCCCACGACGGCCTCTGGAACTCCGAGGCGGAGCGCATCCTGTTCCAGCACTTCCACGTGATCTGACAAAGAGGCAGCCGGACCTTACGGCTGTAAGGTCCGGCTGCCTCTTTGCGGGTTATTCCACCGTTACGGACTTGGCCAGGTTCCTGGGCTTGTCGATGTCGCAGCCCCGCTGCAGCGCCACGTAATAGGCGAACAGCTGGAGCGGCACAATGGAGAGGGACGGCTGGAGCAGCGGGTGTGTCTCCGGCACGGAAATCACCCCGCCGGCGATTTTCTCCATCCGCTCCCGGAAACCCTCCGTGGTGACAGCCAGCACCGTGGCCCCCCGGGCCTTCACCTCCACCACATTGCTCATGGCCTTGTCGAAAAGAGCGGCGCAGGTCCCCAGGGCCACCACCAGCGTCCCCGGCTCGATGAGGGAAATGGTTCCGTGCTTCAGCTCGCCGGAGGCGTAGGCCTCGGAGTGGATATAGCTGATCTCCTTAAGCTTCAGCGAGCCCTCCAGACCCATGGCGTAGTCCAGATTCCGGCCGATGAAAAAGATGGAGCTGTGGTTGAAGAAACGGGAGGCGAAGTACTTCGTGTCCTCATAGTTCTCCAGATAGCGGCTCATCTTATCCGGCAGGGCCTGGAGCTCCGTCAGGACCGCCTGATAGGTTTCCTCTTCCACCGTTCCCAGCAGGTTTGCAAGGTAGAGGCCCACCAGATTCAGCGCCGCCAGCTGGGTGGAGTACCCCTTGCTGGTGGCCACGGCAATCTCGGGACCGGCCCAGGTGTAAAGCACATCGTCGGCCTCCCGGGCGATGGAGCTGCCCACCACGTTGCAGATGGCCAGGGTCCGCCCGCCCAGGCGCTTGGCCTCCCGGAGGGCGGCCAGGGTATCCAGCGTCTCGCCGGACTGGCTGATAGCGATAACCAGGGTATGTTCATCCACCAGGGGCTGGCTGTAGCGGAACTCCGAGGCCAGCGCCGCCTCCACCGGCCGGCGGAGCAGCCGCTCCCAGGTATATTTCCCCACCATTCCGGCGTGATAGGCGGAGCCGCAGGCAATCATATAAATGCGGGAGACGCCCCGGGCGTAGTCCGCCGTCAGGCAGATGTCGTCCAGAACCACCCGGTCCCCCCGGATGCGGGGGGAGATGGTCTTGCGAAGGGCCTCCGGCTGTTCCAGAATCTCCTTGAACATGAAGTGGGGATAGCCGCCCTTCTCGGCGGAGGCCGCGTCCCAGTCAATGCGGCTGTGTTCCTTCTCCAAGGGGTTCAGCTCATCGTCAAAGACGTCCACGTTCTGGGCCGTCAGCACGGCGATCTCCCCGTCGTTCATATAGGCCACGTCCCGGGTGTGCCGGAGGATGGCCGTGGCGTCGGAGGCGATGAAGTTCTCCCCCTCCCCAAAGCCGATAATCAGCGGGCTGTCCTTCCGGGCGGCGATCAGGGCGTTTGGATAGTCGGAGCAGATAATGCCGAAGGCATAGGAGCCCTCAATGCGCCGGAGGCACCGGCCCACGGCCTCCAGCAGGTTGCCGCACTCCTGATAGTGGAACTCCAGAAGGTGGGCCACCACCTCGGTGTCCGTCTCGGAGGCGAAGGACACGCCCTGCCGTGTGAGCTGTTCCCGCAGCTCCAGATAGTTTTCAATGATGCCGTTATGTACCAGGGCGATCCTGCCGTCCCCGCTGACATGGGGGTGGGCGTTGGCGTCGCTGGGTTCGCCGTGGGTGGCCCAGCGGGTATGACCGATGCCAAGCGTGCCCTCCAGGTCCGCCCCGTCATGGGTCAGGTCCGCCAGGACCTGAAGGCGCCCCTTGGACTTTCGCACCTGGAGCCCCCGGGTTTCGGACCGGACGGCGACGCCGGCGGAGTCATAGCCCCGGTATTCCATCTGCCGGAGACCCTCCAGCAGTACGGGGGCCGCATGTTGTGTTCCTACAAAGCCTACAATTCCACACATGGGATATGTTCCTCCTAATCGGGAAAATTAAGAGGACAAATGCGCAGTCACTTGCCTTCTCAGGACGGTCACGGCCCTTCTGTTCCACGGTTGCCCGTGTATTTGTAAGCCGTGTCACGCGCCCGCCCAGGGCACGGGGGGGCATCCGCCGAATCCCTCGATCCTCCCCCCTCCTCGTCGTCGTCGGGGCGAAATCCGTTCCTCTCCGTCCCCGCCGCCGGCCTGCGGCCTCTGGCGAGGTCTCCGCTCCACTCCTTTGCCCCTCCTCTCCCCACGAAAACCGCTTTGCTGGGTTTTCGCGGGGGCCCCGAAGAGACATGCGCGGCGGCGCCGCGCTTCATAGCTCCCGCTTTCGCGTCCTTTGTTCTTCGTCTCCCGTTCCCCGCAGGGGTGGGGGTTGCTCAAGGGGGAGCCTGCTCTCCCTTGAAAAGAGGGGGAAGGAATGGAGCGGGCGGAGCCGCCGCCGCAGGCGGCGGCGCAGCAGAGCGGAATTTCTTCCGACGATCTGGCGCTTTGATGGGTTGAATCCCATGGCCTCCTTTCTTCTCTGCGGTTTCGGTGCGGCCTTTCGGCCTTACTGCATTATACTAAGGTGGGTTCCAATTGTCAACTTGCCTAAAAAGGAGGCGGCTTTTTGGACAACCTGAATGGTGAATTTTGGGCCGCCCTGGACCGGCTGGTCCGCTCCTCGGAAATCGTGATCGACCGGCCCAGAGGCTCCCCCCATCCCCGTTACCCGGATCTCCTGTATCCTGTCGACTACGGCTATCTGAAAGGCACCTCCTCCATGGACGGCGGGGGAATCGACGTATGGGCCGGAACAGCGGGGAAATCCCTTGACGCCATCCTCTGCACCGTCGACCTCCTGAAAAGAGACTCCGAAATCAAGCTCCTGCTGGGCTGTACAGAGGCGGAGAAAACGGCTATATGGGACATGCACAACCGGACGCCTTACATGAAGGGCATTCTGATTTGCCGGTGAACGGCACAGTCCTTCTCCGCATACTCCTCCAAAAATTTTTTACCAACTTTTTCCCTTGCCTGTCTTGCCGTCGACTTGCCAAAATGTTATACTGGTTTCGGCATCGCTTTTAGCGGGAAGCTACAAAAAATATGAAACCTCACGGAAAGGAAGCTGTATCATGCTGAATGTAAAATCCTTCCAGATCGAGCACTTTATCCCTGCGGATTATCAGGACGCCGCCGCCCCCCGGCTGGCTGAGGCTCAGGAGAAGCTCCAGAAGGGCACCGGCCTGGGACACGAGTTCACCGACTGGGTCCGCCTCCCCGTGGACTACGACAAGGAGGAGTTCGCCCGCATCCAGGCCGCCGCCAAGAAGATTCAGGGCGACTCCAAGGCCCTGGTGGTCATCGGCATCGGCGGCAGCTATCTGGGGGCCCGGGGCGTGGTGGAATATCTCCGCTCCCCCAATTACAACCAGAAAAAGAAGCAGACGCCCAACATCTATTTTGTGGGCAACGGTCTCTCCTCCGACGCGATGCAGGAGGTCTTCGATCTCATCGGGGAGGAGGACTTCTCGGTCAACGTCATCTCCAAGTCCGGCACCACCACCGAGCCCGCCGTGGCCTTCCGCTTCTTCCGGGACGCGCTGGAGAAGAAATACGGCAAGGACGGCGCCAAGGGCCGCATCTACGCCACCACCGACAAGGCCCGGGGAGCCCTGAAGTCCCTGGCCAACGAGGAGGGCTGGGAGAGCTTCGTGGTGCCCGACGGCGTGGGCGGGCGGTACTCCGTCCTCACCGCCGTAGGCCTGCTGCCCATCGCCGTGGCCGGCATTGACATCGCCCAGCTCATGGGCGGCGCGGCGAAGATGATGGAGGCCTGCAAGACCGCCTCCTTCGAGAATCCCGCCTGGTGCTACGCCGCCCTGCGGGACGCGCTGTACCAGAAGGGCTGGTCCATCGAGGTTCTGGCTTGCTACGACCCCGCCTTCCGCTTCATGCTGGAGTGGTGGAAGCAGCTCTACGGCGAGAGCGAGGGCAAGGACGGCAAGGGCCTCTTCCCCGCCAGCGTGGAGTTCACCGCCGACCTCCACTCCATGGGCCAGTATATCCAGGCCGGACGGCGCATCATGTTTGAGACGGTGGTCCGTCTCGGCGCCTCCGAGCACCAGCTCCTGGTGCCCAGAGACGAGGTCAACGGCGATGGGCTGAACTTCCTGGCCGGGGAGTCCATGGACTATATCCGGGACAAGGCCATGGAAGGCACCCTGCTGGCCCACACCGAGGGCGGCGTGCCCAACGTCATCGTGGAGACCGGCGGCAAGAATGCCGAGGCCCTGGGCGAGCTCATCTACTTCTTTGAGTACGCCTGCGGCCTGTCCGGCTATCTGCTGGAGGTCAACCCCTTTGACCAGCCCGGCGTGGAGGCTTACAAAAAGAACATGTTCGCCCTCCTGGGCAAGCCCGGCTACGAGGCCCAGAAGGCCGAGCTGGAAGCGAAACTGGGCAAATAAGTTCGCTATTCGCCCACCGGGCGATGGGGAACCGTTCCCGCAAACTGCACAGGCGCAGGGGCGGTTCTCAACCGCCCCCGCAGACGCCGCCCCGTCCCACGGGCGAGGCGGCGTTCTTAAAGTTATGGCGAAATCGATTACGACTGGAAAAATCTCAATTTTAAGGAGGAACTTATGAAACAGGCCATTCAGATTGGCGCGGGCAACATCGGCCGGGGCTTTATCGGAGCTCTGCTCAGCCAGGCGGGCTGGCACGTCACCTTCGCCGACGTGGTGGAGCCCATCATCGAGGCGCTGAACCGCGACCACGGCTACACGGTTCACATTCTGGACAAGGAGCCCGGGGAAATTTCCATCAGCAACGTGGACGGCGTGCTCTCCACCTCCCCGGAGTTTGCCCAGCGGGTGGCCCGGTGCGACCTCATCACCACCGCCGTGGGCCCCAACGTCCTGCCCATCATCGCCAAGTCCATTGCCTCCGGCATTCAGGCCCGCAAGGCCGCCGGGAACACCCAGCCGATGAACGTGGTCTGCTGCGAGAACGGCCTGCGCACCACCACCCGCCTGAAAAACGAGGTGGTCAAGCACCTGAACGGGGAGGAGATCGCCTTCCTGGAGGAGACCGTTGGCTTTGCCGACTGCGCCGTGGACCGCATCTGCCCCAAGCCCAATTTCGAGAACATCCTGGACGCTGCCGTGGAGCGCTACTGCGAGTGGGATGTGGAGGCTGCGGCCTGGAAGGGGGAGAAGCCGGAGATTGCCGGACTGACCTTCGCGGACAACCTGATGGCCTATCTGGAGCGGAAACTCTTCACCCTGAACAGCGGTCACGCCATCTGTGCCTATCTGGGCTATTTGAAGGGCTACGCCACCATCAAGGACAGCATCGCGGACCCCGCCATTGGCGAGATCGTCCACGCCGCCATCTCCGAAAGCGGCGAGGGCCTCATCAAGGAATTCGGCTTTGACCCCGAAGTACACCACGCCTATGTGGAGAAGATTTTCGCCCGTTACCAGAACCCCTTCCTGGAGGATGAGGTGCTTCGCGTGGGCCGGGAGCCCATCCGGAAGCTGGAGCCCGGCGACCGGCTCATCAAGCCCCTGACCACCGCCGCCTCTTACGGTCTGCCGGTGGATCACCTGCTCTTCGGCGCGGCGGCCGCCCTGCGGTTCGACTGTCCGGAGGACCCCCAGAGCGTGGAGCTGCTGGCCAAAATCAAGGCGGAGGGTCCCGCCGCCGCTCTGGAGGCATACTCCGGGCTGAAGCCGGAGAACCCGCTGTTTGGCCGCATTCTGGACCTCTACCGGGCTCTGGCTGTGGCGGAGAAAGGATGATGGAAGAACGTGGGGCGGAAGAGATTCCGTCCCGTGTTTTTAATATGTTCTTTCCTTTTTTGAATACTTCTGTTACAATGGAACCGAGCCTCGACCCATGAGGGCGGACGAAGAGGCGGAGCTCCCGGGGAATCGGAGAGATTCCCTGGAAGAGGTTTTCGCCCAGACTTCCACTCTTTCCGGAAAGAAGGGAACGGAGCATGCGTTTTCTGGCAGGCATCCTGGCGGCGCTCATGCTGGCGTCCGTTTTTCCCGCATCGGCGGTTTCACCGGACCTGGAGCCGGAGAAGGCGGAGGAGGTCCCCGCCTCGTTTGAGATCACCATGACATTTACAGGCGATATGCTCCTCGCCTCCGGTCACGGAAAGCGGGCGGCGGGGAATTTTCTGGACTACGCGGCAAAGCAGAAACCGGAGTACTTTCTCCAGAACGTCCGGTCCATTTTCGAAGACGACGATTTCACGGTGGTCAACCTGGAAAACGTCCTGACGGACCGGAATCTGACGCCCAGGGAGAAGACCACCGACCCCGCCTTCTGGTTCCGCTCCGGTACCGCCAACACCGGCATCCTCACCTCTTCCAGCGTAGAGGCGGTCTCTCTGGCCAACAACCACACCCGGGACTATGGCGCCAAGGGCTATCAGGACACGGTAAAGGCGATCACCGCCGCCGGAATGGACTATGGGGACAATGACCGGACCTTTTATCTGGAGAAAAACGGATACCGCATCGCCGTCATCTGCAACGGCCTTTGGAACGAGGGGCAGGCCGGCTCCATCGTCAGACGGCTGAAGGCCGCCTCGGAGGTCTCCGATTTTCAGGTTGTCTTTTACCACGGCGGCAAGGAGGGCGTCCATACGCCGGAGGAATGGAAGGTCCGGGCCTCCCGCCGCTTGGTGGACGGCGGCGCGGACCTGGTGCTGGGCAACCATCCCCATGTGCTCCAGCTCCGGGAGGTCTACAAGGATGCGGAGATTGTCTACTCCCTGGGCAACTTCTGTTACGGCGGCAGCCGCCAGCCCAAAAACAGAACGGTGATCTACCGCCTGACCCTCCAAATCGAGGACGGGACGCTGACGGAGACCCGCTCCGAAATCATTCCCTGCTATGTCCACACCGGCGGCACGGCCAATAACTACTGTCCCGCCCCCATCGCTGACGAGGAGCAGCGCCAGCGGGTGCTGGATTTTATGGACGGGAAGGCGGCGCTTCCCTATTGAGCGGCAAACACAATCCTCCCCTCCGGGCAAAGCGCAGCCCGCCGAACGTTCTTTTCGGCGGGCTGCGCTTTCATCCTTTTGTCCTGGGAGGGGCTTGAGAATAGCCCCTTGAAGCCAAAGGGGAAACAAACAGGACGCCGGCGGGCGGCGTCCTGAATGGGTCTAGCGGTCGCTTGGAAGCCAGCAATCCTGGAAAATCAAATCGTCCACGTCTCCGGCGGCGGTTCTCTGTATGCTCACGGCGGGTCCTCCTTTTTGGTTTTCAGACTATTGACCAGTCTATGCGGCAGGAGGGAAAAAGTTGCCTGTGAACCTGGGAGCCTTACAGGCTCATCCGGTAAATGTTGACGATGTCCTCCACGCTGAGGGGGACGAAGGTCCTGTCAAACCCGCTGTTCCGGGCCTTTCGGGCCATTTCCGCAAAGTGCTCCGGACCGATGCCCACCTCCGCCAGTGCGGCGGGAAGCCCCAGGGAGGTAAAGAAGTCCCGGGTTTTTTGAATGGCGGCCTCCGCCAACTGCCGCCGGGGCAGGGAGGCGTCCAGCCCCCAGACCGCAGTTCCGTACCGGGCGAAGCGGCCCTCGGTCTTCTCGTTCAGCACGTAGCGCATCCAGTTGGGCGTCAAGATGGCCAGGCCCACGCCGTGGGTGATGTCATAGAAGGCGGAGAGCTCGTGCTCCATGCGGTGGACGCTCCAGGCCACGGGCTTGCCCATTTCGAGAAAGCCGTTGATGGCCCAGGCGGCGTTCCACATGAGGTTGGCCCTGGCCTCGTAGCAGTCGGGGGTTTGGATGGCCTGGGGACCGTATTGGATGCAGGAGCGAAGGATTGCCTCCGCCAGACTGTCCGCCAGATAGGAAGTCTCGATGGGACTGAAATAGTTTTCGAAGGTGTGGGACATGATGTCGGCGGTGCCGGCGGCCGTTTGGGCGGCGGGGAGCGAGTAGGTGTAGACCGGGTCCAGGATGGACACGGCGGGATAGCAGCAGGGACCGGCGAAGGACTCCTTCTCGTTGGTGTCCGGGTTGGAGATGACGGCGATGTCGTCCATCTCCGAGCCGGTGGCGGCCATGGTCAGCACGGTGAAGATGGGCAGGGCCCGCTCCGGCGCGCGCTTCAGGGCGGAGAAGTCCCAGGGGTCTCCATCGTAGAGGGCGCCGGCGGCAATGCCTTTGGCACAGTCGATGACACTGCCGCCGCCCAGAGCCAGCACGCCGTCCAGCCCCTCTTCCCGGCAGAGGCGGACGCCCTTCCGGACGGTGGCGATGCGGGGGTTGGGCTCCACGCCGGGGAGCTCGGCCCACTGGATGCCGTGTTCCCTCAGCTGCTGGATGGCGCCGTCAAACACGCCGTTGCGCTTCACGCTTCCGCCGCCGTAGACCACCAGCACCTTGTGAGCCCTGGCGGCGATCTCCCCGCCCAGCTTTCGAATCTGTCCCTCTCCGAAGTGGACCACGGTGGGAATCGAGTAGGTAAAGTTTTTCATATGGCCGGTCCTCCCATAGATAGTGCGGTCAGCTGTTCAGCCGCTTGGCGGCGGCGTTGGCCTCATACAGAATTTTCTCCGCGTCCAGGGTCAAAAATTCGCCGTTTTCGTACAGAATAGTTCCGTCCACCATGGTCATTACCACATCGCTTCCCTGGGCGGAGTAGACCGCCAGCGCCAGGGGATCGAAATTGGGAACCATGTGGGGCTTCGTCAGGTCCAGGGCGATGATGTCCGCCTTTTTGCCCACCTCCAGCACGCCGGTGTCCTCCCGGCCCTGGAGCTTTGCCCCGCTGCGGGTGGCCATGGCCAGGAGCTCCGCGGGTTTCAAAATGGTGGGGTCCCGGTGGTAGCCGTTGTGAAGGACTGCGGCCAGATGGAGCTCTTCCATCATATTAAGGTTGTTGTTGCTGGCGGCGCCGTCGGTGCCCAGGGTGACGTTCAGCCCCAGGTCCAGCATCCGCTGAATGGGGGCGAAGCCGCTGCCGAGCTTCATGTTGCTGGTGGGGTTGTGAATGGGGCTGACGCCCTTTTCCAGCATCAGGGCCATGTCCTCCTCCGTCACAAAGACGCAGTGGGCGGCGGCGGTGGGGGAGTCGAAGGTTCCCAGGTCATAGAACCACCGGGCGGGGGTCTTGCCGTATTTCTCCACACACTCGTCATGCTCCTTTTTCGTCTCGGAGAGGTGAATGTGCATCCGGCCTCCCAGGGACTTGCAGTCGGCGCTGTAGGGACCCACAATGTGCTCGAAGCAGGTGTACTCCGCGTGAACGGCGAAGTCGATGCGGACCCGCCCGTCCGCCGCGCCGTGATAGTCCTTAAAGAGCTGGATGGACTCCTTGGCCCGGAAATTCTCGGCGTAGGTCTCGTCCTTGTTGAAGCACTGGACGGGGCGGCTGATGTTGGCTTTGATGCCGCAGGCTACGGCGTTTTCCACGGCGGTCTGGGGTTCGAAATACATGTCGGAATAGCTGGTGGTGCCGGTGGAGATCATCTCCAGCAGGGCCAGCTGGTTTCCAAGCCTGATATCCTCCGCCGTAAGCTTGTCCTCGATGGGCATGATCTTCCCGAACAGCCACTCCTGAAGATTGAGGTCGCTGCCCACGCCCCGCAGCAGCACCATGGGGCTGTGCCCGTGGCAGTTGATGAGGCCCGGGAGAAGCAGGCGGCCGGTCATGTCCTTCTCCTGGTCATAGCGCTCCTGGGGCCTTTCGGTTCCGATGTAGTCGATGGTGTCTCCGTCAATGCCCAGCCAGGCGCTCTCCAAACAGCGAAAGCCCGTCCCCTGGGCGGCCATAATGTCGCAATTTTTCAGCAGCAGTTTCATGGTGTTTCCTCCTGTTTCAGATCATAGATATGATTTTTTTCAGATAGACGCTGAACTCCTCCGCAATCACGCGGGCCGTCTCGTCCACCTCCGCGCCGCTGAGAGGCCGGTTCAGCACTCCGGCGGCCATGTTGGTAATGACGGAGAGGCCCAGCACGGGCAGTCCGCAGTGGGCGGCGGTGAGCGCCTCGGTAACGGTGGACATGCCCACGGCGTCGGCCCCCAGGACGCGGGCGGCCCGGATTTCCGCCGGCGTCTCAAACTGGGGACCGGGGAAAAACATGTAGGTTCCCTCATGGACCCGAAGGGAAGAATCCCCGGCGCAGTCCAGGGCCAGCTTCCGAAGCTCCGGCGTGTAGGCCCGGGTGGTGTCAAAGAACCGGGGGCCGAATTCCTCCACATTGGGCCCCCGGAGGGGGCTGTCCCCGTTGAGCTTGATGTGCCCGGAGAGGACCATCACATCCCCGGGACGGTAGGCGGTGTTGACGGCTCCGGCGGCGTTGGTGAGGATGGCGGCCCGAACTCCCAGGAGCTTCATCACCCGCATGGGAATCACCAGCTCCTCAAAGCGGTAGCCCTCATACGAGTGGAAGCGGCCGGACATGCACACCACCCTCCGTCCGGCGGCGGTGCCGAAGATCAGCTTTCCTGCGTGGGAGTCCACGGTGGAGAGCAGAAAGTGGGGAATGTCCGCGTAATCCACGGTCACAGGGTCTTCGATGGTCTGGGCGAAGGGGCCCAGGCAGGAGCCCAGGACGACGGCGATTTCCGGCGGCGCGCCTGCCCTTGCCCGGAGGAAGTCCGCGCTTTTTTGGAAGTATTCATATGTATAGGCCATGAGATTTAAGGTTCCCTCCTGACTGTTCCGCAGGGCGGAGGCCGCTGCGGTTTGAAAGTATCCCTCCCGGCGGCGTTCCATACGTCCGGAACGTCCGACGCCGGGCCGGTTTCATGTGAAAACGAATAAGAGCTATTGTATCACAGCTCTGTTTTTCTGTCAATCTGACAGAAACCGTGAAGGGCAGTGAGGGAGCAAAGCCTCCTCGCCGTCCTTCCTGTGTCCGGCTTCCCCAGATTACCAAAAGGCAGAGTTTACGGATGCTCCTCCATCCAGCGGACCGCGCAGTGGGCCAGACAGGCGGAGCCGATGGGACAGACGTCCTCATTGAACCGGACCCGGCCGGATAGGGAGGCCTCGTTTTCCTTCAGCAGCTTTGCCGCCGCCAGCAGCATTTGCAGTTTGCCCGCCGCTATCCGCCCCCGCCCTTGGGGAGGCCAAGCGCGGCAGCCCCGCCGGCTCCGGCCCGGAAACGGCAGGGCAGGAGGCGCTTGCTTCAAGCCGCCGGATGGGATATAATGGTGGAAAAGCAAGGGGGGCGTGACGCCTGCGGCGATGGAGGAGGGTGGAACCAAGGAACGGCTGAGGGAGCGCCGAACCCACGTGAACAAGGAGGGAATCCATATGTTATCTGCAAAGCATGCCGCGCTGGCCATTAAAATTCTATCGCTGTCCCTGATCGCCGCGCTTTCGTTTTTCGTTGCCACCGCCAAACTTCCGGAGTCCCATTTTGTGAGGAACTCCCTCGAAAGCGTGGAGGACAGCAGCAATACCGTGATGAAATTTTCCGCCGCCACCCTTTCCGCCTCTTTGGCGATTTCCGCCCTGCCGGATGACTTCGCAACACCTTTGGCGGACAGTCTGGCGGATATGAACGTCTATTTTGTGGCGATCCTGGTGGTTCTGTTCCTGGAAAAAATTCTGATTCGGTATGGGATAAAGGCAGCCTTCGCGATCCTCATCCCATTGGCCTGTTTTGCGGGGAGCCTGTTCCTTGTTACCAGGAGAAGCCTCCTGAAAAGCCTGGCGGTCCGGCTTTGCGTTCTCGCTCTGGCGGCGGCGTTCGTCGTCCCATGCAGCACGCATATCGCCGGCATCGTCGCGTCCGACCTCACGGACTACGTCAACGATACGATTGAAGAGACAGCGGGCGGTTCCGGCAAGCTCCAGGAAGCCATGGAGGGCGGAGCCGGGGATAAGACCGTGTTCGAAAAATTGTCGGACCTCTTTCAGACGGCCATCCGCGACATTTCGGATTTGATGCTTCACTTTCAGAACACCATCCGCAAATGTTTGAATTCCATCGCCATCCTGATCCTGACCAACTGCCTCATGCCGCTGCTCACGTTCTTCATCCTCAAGTGGATTTTGCGGGAGTTGTTTCAAATCGCGTTTCCCATGCCGCCCGCGTGGGAGCGAAGCGGCGCCGCTCCGGAGCCTGCTCCCAAATTCGAACCCGAGTTTGTTTCTGAGGGGGGAAAGCGGCCGTGAAAAAGAAACAGACGTTTTTGAATATCACCGCCGCCGTGCTCGCCGTGCTGCTCGCGGCGGTTGTGTTCCGGGGCCTGCTCCATGGCGATGGTCCCTTACATATGCAGGTTTCCGACGGCATTGAAGAAGTGGACCTGGACTCGATTTCCCTTCGCTCCGGCGGTGTGGAGGTCCGCTTCTCCGATGTCATCCTCTCCGGTCAGGGCGAGACCCGAAAGCTGATCGTCAGCACGCAGACCAGCACGGTTTCCATAAAGCTGACGGACCGCCTCATCAGACAGCTCGACTTCGGCTTCATGAAGAAGACACAGAATGTGTCCTATACCGGAACGGGCTACTTTGTTGTAGACCTGGACCGTCTGACCGCCGCCAATGTCATAGAGGACCACAGCGCGCGGACGGTCACCATCCGAATTGACCACCCCTATTTGCAGGCCATTGAAATCGACCCGAACCGTATCATCATAGAGGATGTGGAGGAAAGCCTGCTGGCGCGGGGAGATATTAAGCTGAGCGTGGCGGACTATGCCGCCATTGAACAGGACCTGCGTTCCCGGTTGGAGGAGAAATTTGATACCGCCGCAAACGGGCAGGCTGCGGACGCGCTTGCCGTCAAAATGGTACAGGAGGTCTATGAGCCAATCGTCAAAGCCGTTGACCGCCGTTATCGCGTCGTTGTGGAATTAACATAGCAGATTTGGCCTGCACACCTATTTGGAAATTCCGCTCGACTTTGCGAATCCGCTGTGCTATACTGATAAACGCCGCCAAAAAGGACGGCCTCGCAGCGCCGCGCTCCAGGATTTGAAACATCATGGCGCGGCTCGCCGGGGCCTGGCGGCTTGCAGAAACCTTCGCCGGCGGGCAGAGCCGGACGGTGGCAGCGGAAAGGATTTGTTATGATGAAAAAAAGAATTTGCGCCGTGGTGTTTCTGGCCTGTGTGACCCTGCTTTTGGGAACCGGCTGTTCCGGAGAGCGCCAGATGGAACAGACGGAACAGACGGAACCGGAAACCGGCCGTGAAGCTCCGGAATCTGAAAGCGCCTCCGCCGCGGAAGACACGGCGGAGGGGTCTTACACCGCGGTCATAGAGGTCGACGGATATGGCTCCATTACGGTTGAACTGGACGCGTCTGCGGCGCCTGTGACCACGGAAAATTTCGTATCGCTGGCGCGGGAGGGCTTTTACGACGGATTGACATTCCATCGCATCATGGAGGGCTTCATGATCCAGGGCGGCGACCCCGACGGCAATGGAAGAGGCGGCAGCGAGCAGACAATCCAGGGCGAATTTCGTAAAAACGGCGTGGAAAACAACCTGTCCCACACGCGGGGCGCGATCTCCATGGCCCGCGCAGAGGACTACAACAGTGCCAGCTCTCAATTCTTCATCGTCCACGAGGACAGCACGTTTCTGGACGGCAGCTATGCCGCGTTTGGATATGTAACGGAGGGCATGGAGGTTGTGGACGCCATTTGCGCGGACGCGGAGCCGGTAGACGGCAACGGTTTCATTGCTCCTGAAAATCAGCCGGTCATCCGCAGTATTGCCATACAATAAATCCCAAAGGATATGTCCGCCTGCTGCGGATATCGGTCCCTGGAACCGAGGGACACGCCAGTTCTCGCTGTATTGCACAAAAAAATATAAAGCAAACGTTTGCGCAAGCTGCCTTTTTGAGGGGGAAGACGCCCGTATCCCTTGCCGGGCCTGGCTTTCGTGCAAAATGTACAAGCGCCCTTTTGGGCGTGAAAATTGACTCTTGCAATTCTCAAGATGCTCTGTTATACTCAAGTCACTGATGACAGCTTGCTACGAGCAGAGTATGTGAGACGAGTGCGATAACTGGCCAGTGTGGTGTAGTTATTGCGCTCTTTTTGCATATATTAGCGTCCAAAAATTGGTAAAAGGAGTTTGGTACACATGGAGACAAGACCTTACGTATCCTGGGACCTGATGAACAGCTTCCTCATCGACGCATTCAAGGGCTACGGCGTGCCCGAGGACGACGCAAAAATTTGCGCCGACGTCCTGCTGGAGTCCGACCGCCGGGGGATTGAGAGCCACGGCTGCAATCGTTTCAAGCCCATCTACATCGACCGTATCGTCAACGGGACCCTGCTCCCGGAAACCAAGATGGATATTGTGAAGGACACCCCCACCACCGTGGTGATGGACGCCAACAACGGCATGGGCATGGTAGCCAGCTACCACATGATGGAGCGGCTGATTGAGAAGGCCGCCAAATACGGTATGGCCGGCGGCGCGGTGTATAACTCCACCCATTACGGCATCGCGGGCTACTGGACCACCATGGCGGAAAAGGCCGGCATGATCGGCATCACCGGCACCAACGCCCGGCCCTCCGTGGCGCCCACCTGGGGCGTGGAGCCCATGATGGGCACCAACCCTCTCACCTTTACCATGCCCACGGACGAGGAGTTCCCCTTCAACTTTGACTGCGCCACCTCCACCATCCAAAACGGCAAGATCGAGTTCTATGCCCGCAGCGGCAAGCCCACTCCCGAGGGTCTGGTGGTCACCAAGGACGGCGGCACCATGAGCGATTCCGCCCAGATTCTCAAGGAAATGCGGGCCGGAAACTGCGCGCTTTTGTCCCTGGGCGGCCTGGGGGAGGCCACCGGCGGCTACAAGGGCTATGGCTTCACCACCATCGTCGAGATTCTCTCCGCCGCCCTGGCCGGGGGACCCTTCCTGAAGGACCTCAACGGCAAGGCCGCCGACGGCAGCAATCAGATGTACCGCCTGGGTCACTTCTTCTTCGTCATCAATCCCGAGTTCTTCATGGGTCTGGATACCTTTAAAAAGACCGCCGGCGACATCTGCCGCGGACTCCGGGCCTCGGAGAAGGCCCCCGGCGCGGAGCGCATCTACACCGCCGGTGAAAAGGAGTGGCTGGCCTGGCAGGAGCGCAAGGACAAAGGCGTGCCCGTGGGCGAGACCATCCAGAAGGAGATTCTGGAGATTCGGGACAAGCTGGGCCTGCCCTATCACTTCCCCTTTGAGGATCAGAAATAAGAAGGAGGACCTGTTTTATGGATTACGCGAAGGAATCCCTGCGGCTCCACAGCGAGTGGAAGGGAAAGATCGAGGTCGTGGCCACCGTCCCCGTGGAGACCAAGGACGACCTGAGCCTCGCTTATACCCCCGGCGTGGCCCAGCCCTGCCTGGAGATTCAAAAGGATATCAGCAAGAGCTATGAGCTTACCCGGCGGCACAACCTCTGCGCCGTCATCACCGACGGCTCCGCCGTTCTGGGCCTGGGCGACATCGGCCCCGAGGCCGGCATGCCCGTCATGGAGGGCAAATGCGTGCTCTTCAAGTCCTTCGGCAACGTGGACGCCTTCCCGCTCTGCGTGAAGACCCACGATGTGGACGAGTTCGTCAACGCCGTGTATCTGATGTCCGGCTCCTTTGGCGGCATCAACCTGGAGGACATCGCCGCCCCCCGCTGCTTTGAGATCGAGCGGAAGCTGAAGGAAAAATGCGACATCCCCATCTTCCACGACGACCAGCACGGCACCGCCATCATCACGCTGGCGGGCCTGACCAACGCCCTGAAGGTGGTGGGCAAGAAGAAGGAAGACGTGAAGGTGGTCACCTCCGGCGCGGGAGCCGCCGCCATCTCCATCGTGAAGCTGCTGCTGTCCGCGGGCTTCCGGGATGTGGTGATGTGCGACCGGAAGGGCGCCATCTACCAGGGCCGGGAGGGCCTGAACTGGATCAAGGAAGAGATGGCCCAGGTGACGAACCTGGGGAAGAAGGCCGGCACCCTGGCCGACGCGCTGGTGGGCGCGGACGTATTCATTGGTGTCTCCGCCCCGGGCACCGTCACCACCGAGATGGTGAAAACCATGAACAAGGACGCCATCGTTTTCGCCTGCGCCAACCCCACGCCGGAGATTTTCCCCGACGAGGCCAAAGCCGGCGGCGCGGCGGTGGTCTCCACCGGCCGCAGCGACTTCCCCAACCAGATCAACAACGTCCTGGCTTTTCCCGGCGTGTTCCGGGGCGCCTTCGACGTCCGGGCCAGCGACATCAACGAGGAGATGAAGATGGCCGCCGCCAAGGCCCTGGCCGGCCTGATCTCCGGCGAGGAGCTGTCCGCCGACTACATCATTCCCAAGGCCTTCGACAAGCGGGTGGGTCCCGCCGTGGCCAAGGCCGTGGCCGAGGCCGCCCGTGCCTCCGGCGTCGCCCGGCTGTAAAGGCGGGATTTGGCCGCTCTTACACGGACCAGAGCCGTTCGCTGGTGGTGGACACCGCCGCCGCCCCGGCGGAGAGAGCGGCCACCACGTCGGACTTTTCCATCAGCAGTCCGCTGGCGATCAGGGGCTGGTGCACCTCCTGCACCAGGTGGCTGATAACGCTGGCGATGGCGCCGGGGAGCACGTCCACAATGTCGGCGTTGGAGCTCTGGCGCAGAACGTTGGCAAAGGACAGGGAGTCCAGCATAAAGAAGCGCTGAATGGTCAGCAGCCCCAGCTCCCGGGCCCGGCGGATCAGGTTCGGGTGGGTGGATATGATACCGTCGGCCTGGGTGCGGCTGGCGATGTACTCGGCGGAGATGTCCTTTGCGGATATGCCCTCCACCAGGTCAATGTGGATGAAGGCCAGCTTTCCCGCCTCCTTGACCCGGCGGACCAGCTCCTGAATGTTCAGGATGGTTCCATAGAGCAGAAAGACCACCGTATTGTCGGAGGCCAAAGCCCGTTCCAGCCCCTCGTCGTTTTTAACAGCGGCGATGACCGGCGCATCCTGAATTGCCTCTATAAACAGTTCCAGTTTTTCCACGATAAGCGTCCTCCTCTGTCCGGCGCACTGGGGACCTCCGGCGCACCTTCGTCATGCCGCAGCGGCGCGGGCGGTTGGGAATGTACATATGTATATTAGAATACAAATCCGCCGGAAAAGTAATATGTAAAATATCCAATATTTCTCTTTTTTGTCCGTCGAATCCACCAAAAAAGGAACAGTTTCCCGCAATGGGAAAAGGAAACGAGGTTATCACATGGACTCCAAAAAGACGCTTCTTTTCGCGCACCGCGGGTTTTCCGGCAAGTATCCGGAGAACAGCCCCCTGGCCTTTCGCAAAGTCGTGGAAGAAACCGAGGCCGACGGGATTGAAAGCGACGTTCACATCACCAAAGACGGCAAGCTGGTGATCTTCCACGACGCGTCGGTGGAACGCACCTCCAACGGAACCGGCTTCATCAAGGACCTGACCTATGAGGAGATGCTTGCCTTGGATATCGGCGCGTGGATGTCCCCCGAGTTCGCCGGGGAGCACGTCTGGACCCTGCGCCAGCTGCTGGACTTCTGCAAGGAGACCAAACTGCTTTTGAATATGGAGCTGAAGAATTACGAGGTCTTTTACCCCGAGCTGGAGGAGCGGGTCATCGCCGAGATTCGGGATGCCAAGATGGAGGAGCAGGTTTTCGTCTCTTCCTTCAACCACATCTCCATGCAGCGCTTCAAGACGCTCTGCCCGGAGATAGAGACGGGCCTGCTCTACGATAAGCCTTTCCTGGACATGGCGCAGTATATCGCCCGAAGCAACGCGGACAATATGCACCCCCGCTATATGCTGCTGCAATACCAGCCGGAGCTCATGGACCTGTTCCACGGGCGGGGCATGAAGGTCAACACTTGGATCGTCAACGACGAGGAAAACATGAGGGACATGCTGGCGCGGGGCGTGGACTGCATCATCAGCAACTACCCGGATCTTCTCTGCCAGGTGGCAAAGAGCTTCCAGGGATGAGAATGAACGGACCCGGACCGGCAAACGAGCTGTTTGCCAGCCTGGGTCCGTTTTGGCAGTACCAAAGCCAGCCCTCGGCTAAGTAGACGAGGGCTGGATTTGGTGACAATGACCTAAAAATTAAAAATTTTTTGTACATAACGTATAACTTCTCATCTGCGCGTCCGGAAACTTTGCCCAGTTTGCTTCTTGCGGAAAGGGCTGGAAGAGGATATACTGACGTCAATCTCCGGGGAACACCCGCCGGAGAAGTCCCAAACCGAGCTGCGGGAGCCCAAGAGGGCATTCTCCCGCGATCAGTGGAACAGGAGGTTATCAGAATGTTTCAGAAGATTTTTGATGAAGCCGGCGCCCCTTGCCTTGGCGGCCTGACGCTCACTTCCAATATGGATAAATCCGGGCTGGAGCCCAGCTTCGACCGTATGCGCAGAGCCGCCGCCCGGAAAAACCGGAGCACCGCCGGCGACGGCATGTTCTGCCGTAGCAGCCGGGTCTACCGCCGCGGCTGACCGCACCAAAATCCAAACGGGACCGTCTTTCGAACCGCGTTCGAGAGGCGGTCCCGTTTCGCCGCGCTCTCCCCGCCGCCGTGGCTGGTCAAGAGAAACTTTCACTTTAAAGCGTTGACAAGCTTCGCTCCAGCGCATATACTGATCTCGTATTTTAATAAGGAGCGTGAACCCTATGGACCTGACTTTAAACAGCGCCGTACAGAACGTGGAGCTGTCCGGAATCCGCCGTTTCACTTTCCTGGTGCGGGATACCCCCGGCGCCTGCGCCCTGACCATCGGCGAACCGGACCAGAACACGCCGGAGGTGGTGAAAGACGCCGCCAAGGCCGCCCTGGACCGAAACGACACCCACTATCCTCCCGGCAACGGCTATCCCTACATGCTGGAGGCCATTTCCAAATTTGAGGAGCGGGCCCACGGCCTGCGCTATTCCCCCGAGGAGATCATTCTGACCATCGGCGCCACGGAGAGCCTGTTCATCGCTCTGTCCACCGTGCTGAATCCCGGCGACGAGGTCATCATTCCCACTCCCGCCTTCAGCCTCTATGAGTCCATTACCCAGCTCTGCCGGGGCGTGCCGGTGGCGCTTCCCACGCAGAACCACCGCTTCCAGATCGACCCCGCCGCCCTGCGGGCCGCTATCACACCGAAAACCAAGGCCATGGTCCTCACCTCTCCCAACAACCCAACCGGCTGCATTTACACCCGGGAGACCCTGGACGCCATTCACGACATCTTGAAGGACAAGCCCATCTTTGTCCTCTGCGACGACGTGTACCGGACCCTGGTCTATACGGACCGCTATCACAGCTTTGCCGAGTACCAGGACATGCGGGACCGGATCATCGTCATCCAGAGCTTCTCCAAGCCCTACGCCATGACCGGCTGGCGGCTGGGCTACTGCCTGGCAGACGCTCCCATCCGGGACCGCATGCAGATTTTCCACCAATACTCGGTGGTCTCCGCCCCCGCCTTCGTTCAGCCCGCCTGCGCCGCCGCCCTGGAGTACGACACCGCCCCCGTGACGGAGCTTTTCCGCAAACGCCGGGACTATGTGTACCGGCGCCTGACGGGCATGGGTCTGGAGGTCCAGGAGCCAGAGGGAGCCTTTTACATGTTCATCAACATTCAAAAGTTTGGCATGGACTCCCTGTCCTTCTGTGAGAAGATGCTGAAGGAGGGGCTGGTTGGCCTGATTCCCGGCGTGTACTTTGGCACCGAGGGGTATATGCGCCTTTCCTACTGCTACTCCGACGAGGATTTGAAGGAGGGTCTGGATCGCGTCGAGAGGTTTATCCATACGCTTTGATGCGGCAGCATGGGTCCTTATCTTCTGATAAAGTGTGTTCATTTCCGGGAATACAGCATAAAACGGGGATGTTTTTCGGCAGAAGAGTTCGAAAAACATCCCCGTTTTAAAATGATGAGGGCGTTGGCGGCCGGTCAGTCCGGCAGCTTCCAATTAAAGAACCGCAGATACGGGTCGCTGGTCTTTTTTCGGAAAGCGTCCATATCCCGCTCCCGCCAGTCGTAGTACCCCACGCCGGTTTTATACCCCAGGTCGCCCCGGTCCAGGCGCTCCTGGAGAGAAGGGTGCACGGCCTTGGTGTCGCACAGGTCGGGGTAGAGGTAGCTTTCGATGTTGGCGATCAAATCCAGTCCCGCGTAGTCGAAGTGGTCAAACAGGCCGATGGAGGTATACCGGGGACCCCAGCTGGAGCGGATGCATTTGTCGATGTCCTCCGGGCCGCAGATGCCCTGCTCCACCATGTACACGGCTTCCCGGTACAGCGCGTGCTGGAGACGGTTGGCAATGAAGCCGGGGGCGGGCCGGTTCATCTTGCAGACCTCCCGTCCGCAAGATTCCAGCAGCTCTGTGACGGCGTCGATGGCCCCCTGGTCGGTGAAATCGTTTTTCACCAATTCCACGCAGGGCACCATATGGGGCGGGTTGTAGGGGTGGGCGACCATCAACTTCTCTCGCTGCGTTATCCCCTTGGCCAAATCGGCGGGAGAGATGGCGGAGGTGGTGGAAGCAATCGCTTTCAGCGCCGGGCAGTACGCCTCGATCTGCCCATAAACCTCATACTTGACCTCCAGCTTCTCCGTGACGCACTCGAAGACGATCTCCGCGTCTTTCAACCCGGCGTAATGCTCCGTGAAGGACAGCAGCTTTTCGCAGGCGGCGGCCTGCTTTTCCGTTACCAGTCCCTGTGCAATCAGGTCCCGGTAGTAGGTACGGTACTTCTCCAGCCCTACCTCGCGGGTCTTTGCCAGCACAATGGTGGGGATGCCGTTGCCGGTAAAGAGCACGGCAAGGCTGATGCCGATCATGCCTTTGCCAATAATGGCAACCGGACGTTCAGACATAGTACCCCTCCGTTACAGACTGCCCTTGCGGACGAGATAGTCGTAAGCGATGCGGGCGTTGTTGGTGGAGATATACTCCATGCAGTCGGACTGGCCGATGTCCACAGGGCAGCGGCCGGCAAAGTTGATCTTCTCAATGCACTCCTCTTTTGTCCAGCCCTTGTTGATGATGGCGTCTCCCACCACGCTGAGCCAGTTGTAGATAAACTGTTTGTTTTCGGCGATGCACTCTTTGCCCCGCACCGGCCCGTGACCGGGAACGATGTAGTCCACGTCCAGGCTCTGGAGCCAGTCCAGGCTTTTGAACAGCGCGTCGAAGTCAATGCTGTGGAACCAGATCTGACAGTCGTTGAAGATGTTGTCGCCCACAAACGCCACCCGCTCCTCGGGGCAGTAGATGCTGGTCTGCTCGGGGGAGTGGCCGGGGGTGTGATAGCACTCGAAGGTGTGATCGCCCACCTTCAGCGTCAGCTTGCCGGTGAAGGTGATGTCGGGCTTTCCGATTTCCTCCTCGCCCTCCGGCAGCAGACGGGCGGTCTGGGTGGGGTCCTGCCGCTTCAAAAGGTCCAGGTTGTATTCATAGGTGGTCTGATTGAAGGCGGGGGGAATCTTATAGTATCCGTCCAACACTTTTTCGTGGGCAATGATGGTGGCGCCCTCCTTTTTCAGGTAGGGATTGCCAAACACATGGTCAATGTGGGATTCCGTGTTGATGAGGTACTTGACGCCGCCGCACTTCTCTTTGGCGAATTCGATCATCTGGTCCAGCTGGGTGAACCACTGGGCGGTGTCGATGAACACCGCGCCCTCGCTGGTCAGGACCATGGAGGGGTCGCAGCCCCGGATGCCGGTGAAGGTGTATACATTCGGTGTGATCTGCTCAATTTCAATGTCGGGGGAGCTGACGGCGTGGTCATAGTCCGCGCAGTGGCTCTGCCCGATTCCAACGACTTTTAACATAGGATCATGTCCTCCTTTATCAAAGTTGTTTCAATTGTTAATAGGAGAAAAGCCTCAGACCATCTTCAGCTCTTCCATCAGCTTGTCGATCTCATCAAAGACCAGCTGGGGGCTCTTGGCCCGGATCATGTAATAAGGCCGTCCGGCGGCGTACTTGGCGCAGAAGGCCGCCCGGTCCTGCCGCCGCGCGTCGGTGTCGATGATGGGCATGGCCAGACCGGACTTGCCGCACAGCAGCTGGTTCAGCCCGAAGAAGTTCATCATGGAGTGATAGCTCTGATAGGACGCCTCGAACTGGCCCATCTTCTTCACATCGGTCTTGAACCATCCGTCGATACAGGGCATGACGGCCAGGGTCATCTGCTTGGGCTCATAGCACATGGGCATCTCCGGCTCGTCTCCAAAGAACATCTTGACGCCCTCGTCCTGGTCGGCCAGGTCGGAGCGCTCGGTGCCCTTGGCCCGCTTGCGGACGTAGATGTTCTTGGAACCGTAGAGGGCGATGCCGGTCTCGTGATCCATGACCGTGGTCTCCGTGGAGAAGATTTCCGCGCCCCGGCGGCAGCCCTCCAGCTGTGTCATGGACTTGCCGTGGTTGTTCTCGCCGCCCACCAGCAGGATGCCGTGGCCCTTGTAGATGACGCTGGAGGAGTGGAAGGGATGGAGGCCCGCCTTGTCCATCTCATTGGCCAGCATGGAGACCATGATCTTGTTCAGCTCGCCCTCTTCCCAGAAGCTGGTGAGGATCAGCTGGTTATTCTCATAACGGATGGACTTCACGGCCTCGTCGTAATACCAGACGATATCGGGCGTCTCCTTGGTGATCTCGTGGGAGACCTCCACGGAGCCCAGACGGTAATTCAGGAAGGACATATCCTCCGCCACAGCGGTCCGCTTGGGGCCGCCGACGACGTCAAAGCGGAGGACCGCCTTGTTGCTGCTGATCTGTTCCGAAAAAGTGCTCATATGACTGCTCCTTTTTGATGATTATTTCATGGTGGTGATGGGGCGGGACTGGAGGAGAAAGACCTCGCCGTCAATGATAGCCCACTCAATGTCCTCCGGCTTTTTGTAGAAATCCTCAATCTTCCGGGCCAGGTCCACCAGGCGGTTCCGCTCGGCGTCGGTCAGCACCGGGGCCTCCCGCAGCTCCTCGGGGACGGGTTCCTCTTTGGTGCCGCCCCGCTCGCTGAGCCGGACCACCATGGTCTCCTTTTCCGAAATATACTCGGTGGTGACCTCGCCGGTCTTTTTGTCGATCCAGAGATTGTCCGGCGTGACAATGCCGGAGACGATGGCTTCCCCCAGGCCCCAGGCCGCTTCCAGCACCACGGTGTTATAGTCGTTTGTGATGGGGTTGGAGGTGAACATGACGCCCGCCTTCTGGGCGCTGACCATGCGTTGGACCACCACGGCAATGGAGATGCTCCGCTCGTCGAATCTCTTCTCCCGGCGGTAGAAAATGGCCCGGTCGTTATACAGGGAGGCCCAGCACTCTTTGATGAACTTTACCACGTCGTCATTGCCGATGACGAAGAGGAAGGTCTCCTGTTGTCCGGCGAAGCTGGCGTCGTCCAGGTCCTCGGCGGTGCCGCTGGAACGGACGGCCACCGGCTCCCGGCCGCTGCCGATCTGCATATAGTGCCGCACGATGTCCTCCGCCATCTCCTGGGGAACAGGACAGTTGATGATCTTCTGCCGGATTTCCGCCGAGACGGCCACCAGGGAGGCCTCACTGGAAAAATCGATGGTCTCCAGCTTCTCGAACACATAGTCCCAGAGGCCGTTGGCCTCCATATAGGCGTTGAACATCTCAGAGCGGACAATGAAGCCTCCGGGCACCGGGAGCCCCGCCCGGGACATCCGGCAGAGGCTGGCGCCCTTGCCTCCGGCAGCCAGGGCAAGCTCTTCGTCGGGAATCTCGTCAAACCAAGCAAGATACTGATTCATGGTACATAAATCCTTTCCAACAGAAGTGGGACGCGGCGCGCGGACAGGCCGTGCGCCGCGCCGGCGTGAGACAAATCAGCCAATGACCTCTACGACGCCCTTGGAACCGTCGACGCGAATCTTATCGCCGGTCTTGATAAGCTGGGTGGCGCGGCGGGTGCCGACGACGCAGGGCACGCCGAACTCGCGGGCCACCACGGCGGGGTGAGAGAGGGCTCCGCCGGTGTCGGTGACCAGGGCAGAAATCTTGGAGAAGGAGACAACCCAGGCGGGGTTGGTCATCTTGCAGACCAGAATCTCACCCTCCTTGACGGTGTCCAGCTCGGAGGGGTCGGACACCAGATGGGCCACGCCCTCCTGCACGCCGGGGCAGCCCGGGATGCCCTTGAGAACGGTCTTGCTGATCTCGGCCTTGGTCTCTTTTTCCTGCTGCTCGGCCTCGAACTTCTGGGGATAGCCCCACAGGGATTTATAGGGCTCGTTGTAAACCTGCCACTCGGTGACGGTGCCGTACCACTCCTGGGGGGCGATCTTTTTCGCGGCCTCCATCGCGGCCCGGCGGGTCTTCACCAGCTCCTTGACGGGATAGTCAGAGGTGCAGGCGCAGCGGATTTCGTCGTACTTGAGCATGAAGATGTCCTCGGCGTCCTCCAGAAGGCCGGCCCGGACCATGGCCTTGCCGATCTGGACAAAGGCGACGCGCATGTGGGAGTAGATGCCCTGGTCGATGTAGAAGTGATGATCGGGGGTGAGGGGGGCCATCTTGACGCAGAGGTCCAGGGCGTATTTCAGCTCGGCCAGCAGAGCGGGGTCGCTGACCCGGGCATAAAGCCCGTCGATGGCGGCCTTCTGGGAGTCCATGCAGGCCTGATACTCGGTGTTGAAGTTATAGTCGTTGGCCACATAACCCCGGACGGCCTCGTAAACAGGGGTGGGGTCCTCGTACCAGGTCTTGTAGATGAACTCGTGGGTGTACATGGCCTTGAAGCCGTACTCCTCGCGGTAGTTGTTCACCATCTCCAGGAGCTTGCTGCCGCCGGGGATGTCCACGGCCTTGGCCATAATGGCGGCGGCGTCACTCTTCAGGAAGAGGTCCTTCAGGGCGGGGACGGAGCAGACATACTCCTTCATCTCCCAGAGGGCCTTGAGGGAATCCCAGTTGCGGTCCTTGGGAGAGACGTTGATCTTGCCGATTTCCACCGGGTCCACCTTGCCCATGACCTTCTCATAGACGTTGGTGAAGTTGGTGGACGCCTGGAACTGGGCCAGATTGATGATCCAGTGGATGCGGAAGGCCTCGGACTTCATGTCCAGAATGTCCTCCATGTGGATCATGATCTCCGGAAGGCTGCGGTGCTCGAAATCGAAGTCCAGCATGGCCTTGTGCATCTGGAGCAGCCGGGGGACATACTCCTTGTCCCAGCGGTCCATGAAGGTGTCGGCATAGATGGGCATGACCTTGGTGTAGTAGTCGAACATGGGCCCGATCTTGTCGGCGTCCATCTCGGGGGGCACCACGGCGGAGTAGACATAACCGCCGATCTTCTTGGCGATCCAGGCCTTGCCGATGGGCGCACCGAAGCGCTGATACATGTAGGTGCAGTCGGAGCCCCAGCGGCCGTCGCAGTCCCACCAGCCGCCGACGTCGAAGTACAGCGGAGAGATCGGGTTGGGGCAGTGGAGGTCGTCGTAGAACCACATGAGGCTCTTCTCGGCTTCATCCTTCCATTCGATGGGGAACCGTTCGTCGGTAAATTTGGTTGCCAGGATTTTGGAAGTGTCGCTCATCTTGCATTCTCCTTTTCAATTTGTGTCGGCGGATCGGATAGGGCTGATGGTGACCGGTATAATCGATTTTCAAAGCCGGCAGGAGGGCGGGCCAGAATCCGGAAAGCTCAAAACCGATGTGAACCGGAAATTTTCCGGTGGGAGCAAGGTGGTTTATCTTGCTTTTTGGGAAGAAGCCGCTATGATAAAGAAAGAAGGCGCCTGCACGGATTTGCTTTGTTTCTCGATAATCGATTATTGACAATTTAGATTGTAGCAGATTGCCCGAAAAAGTCAAGACGGGAAACGGAGTTTTCGGGCAAAATACTAGCCAAAAAGGAGAAGGAAATTTTATGCAATTAAGCAAGATGATTCCGGAAGTGGACACCCACACCCATACTGTCATCTCGGGCCACGCCTGGTCCACGCTGACGGAGAACTGCCTGGCCGCCAAGGCCAAGGGTATGAAGGGACTCTGCCTGACGGAACACGGCCCGGCCATCGAAGGAGGCGCGCCGGCCTATATCCCCCACAGCCAGAGGATGCTGCCGGAAACGGTGGAGGGCATTCGGGTCTACAAGGGCGTGGAGATCAACATCCTGGACCACGAGGGCCGGATTGACATTCCGGCGGAGTACCTTGGATTCTGCGAGTTCGCCATTGCCAGCATTCACAGCCATATGTTTCCGGAGCGGGCAAAACGGGAGAAAAATACAGAAGTTTACTGCAAAATGCTCCGCAATCCCTACATTGATATTTTGGGCCACGCCGACGACCCCAGCGTTCCCTGTGACTTCGAGGCCCTGGTCCGGACGGCGGGAGAGGAGGGAAAACTGCTGGAGCTGAACAACAACTCCACCACCGTCCACCGCCCGGGGAGCCTGCCTTCCCTGAAGCAGTACATCCTCTGTTGCAAGGTCCATGACCAGCGGGTCTGCGTGGCCAGCGACGCGCACTTTCACACCATGGTGGGCAGCGTCACGCCACTGATGACGCTGCTGGAGGAACTGGAGTTTCCGCCGGAGCTTATCGTCAATCTCACCAAAGAAGGCTTTGACAATTATCGGAAAGAGCGAAACCGTCGGTTTCCAGCAATCACGCATTGACAAACGGGTGCAGATGAAATACAATTATAATCAATAATCGATTATATAGGAGGGCACCATGCCCAGCAAGGGAGACGGACAATGGATGGAAAGCGTTTAACGGAAAAGGCCACGCTGCGGAACAACATCCGGGAGTATATTCAGCAACAGATTGCCACCGGGCGCTTTCAAGCGGGAGACCGGGTGGTGGAAACCCAGCTGGCCAAGGAGCTCCATGTCTCCCAGGCCCCCGTGCGAGAGGCCATTCTGGAGCTGGCCGCCATGGGGCTGCTGGAAGAGCGGCCCTACTCCGGGTCGTTTGTGCGAAAATTGACCCTGGAGGACATTGAGGATATCTATAACACACGGGCTTTTATTGATGAGTACGCCGCCCGACAGGCCGCGAGACGGATTACAGCGGAGCAGCTGGCGGAAATGGAGGCGCTGCTGCGGGAAATGGACGCGGCGGAAAACGCCCGCGACTTCGTGGAAAAGGACATCGCCTTCCACGCCCTGGTGGTGGACGCCGCTGGAAGCCCGGCCCTCAAACGGATGTGGGAGAGCCTGCGGCTGGTGGAGTGGACGGGGCTGTCCGTGGCGGTCACCCGGAACACGCTGCCGGAGCTGGCAAAGCAGCACTGGCAGATTCTGCGTATGCTGGAAAAGCGCGCGGACCATACCGTGGGGGCGTATATGTTCCTGCATATCAAAAACTTCGGTGATGAGTTGAAACAGTATTTCCGGGAGACGGACGGGAATCTCCTGCCGCTCCCAAGGACTCTTTTGTAAGGAAAAGGAGAGGACGATATGGCAGAGCAGAAAACGCTTCGCCCCTGCGGAGAGTTTCAACAGGAGGGCCGGGAGTGGGACCGGCTGGTGGTCCTTCGAAAGGACACCACCGGCAGCGAGGCCGCCGTTGGCCACAGCCAGATTCGCAAGGACGCCGTGGAGAAAGTCACCGGGACCGCCCAATACGGCGCGGATGTGAATTTCCAGGGGCAGCTTTACGGGGCGCTGGCCCGGAGTCCCCATCCCCACGCCAGGATCAAAGCCGTCCATGTAGACAAGGCCCGGGCGGTTCCCGGCGTGCGGGCCGTCGTCACCGGCAGGGATTACCCGGAGCCTTATGGACAATTTATTGCCGACCAGCCCATACTTGCCCTGGACAAGGTCCGCTATCAGGGCGAGCCGGTGGCGGCGATAGCGGCGGAGACCGAGGAAATCGCCCGGAATGCCGCCGCTCTGGTAGAGGTGGAGTATGAGCTCCTTCCCGTGGTGAACACCATTGAGGAATCCATGAAGAACGAGACCCTCGTTCACGAGGACTGGAGCCGCTATGATTGCAGCAGCGTCTGCTTCCCTGCTCAAGGGACGAACATCGGCGACCAGTTTCACCTGAAAAAGGGGGATGTGGAAAAGGGGTTCGCCGAGGCGGACCTGGTGGTGGAATCCAGCTTCCGCTGCGGCCAGCTTCAGCATACGCTCATTGAAACCCATACCGCCACCGCCGTGGCCAACCCTTACACCCAGGAGATTCAGGTCTGGACCCCCAACCAGTCCCCCTTCGGCATCCGGGGGCTGATGGCGAAGATTTTCGGAGTTCCGGCGGAGAAGGTCCGGCTCACGATGACCCACATCGGCGGGGCCTTCGGAGGGAAGTACGAAGCGAAGTGCGAGCCCATTGCCATCGCCCTTTCCCTGAAGGCCGGGGGCAGGCCGGTGAAGCTGACCTATGACCGGCACGAGGAGTTTGAGGCCACCGTCTGCCGCTCCACCGTGCAGTACTACATCAAGACCGGCGTGAAAAAGGACGGCACCATCACCGCTCAGCAGGTCACCGGCTACTGGGACGCGGGAGCCTATGTGACCACCAATCCCCGCGTGGACTACAACGCCGGGTTTGCCGCCCACGGACCTTATAAAATTCCCAATGCCCAGGTGGACACCTATGTCTACATGACCAACCGGACCCTGGGCACGGCTTATCGCGGGTTCGGCGTTACCGAGGCGGCCACCCTGCACGAGCATCAGATGGACATTGTCGCCCGGAAGCTGGGGATGGAGCCCCTGGCCTTCCGGCTCCATAACTGTCTCCACGACGGGGATGAGGGCATCACCGGGGAGATCATCTCCACCTGCGCCGTAGAGGAGTGCCTCCGGGCGGCGGCGAAGAGCGTGGATTGGGACAAGCTCCCGGACCGCTGGGTGGACGAGGAGGGCAATCTCTGCGGCAAGGGCATCGCCTGCTTCAACAAGCTGACGGGCACGCCCTCCACCACTTCCTGCATCGTGAAAATGAACGAGAACGGCTCTTTGTATATCTGGTCCGCCAGCCGGGAGATGGGCCAGGGCGTCACCACCACCATGCCCCAGTTCGCGGCGGAGGCGCTGCACATGGACCTGGAGAAAATCAGCGTGGCCCCGGTGGATACCGCCATGACGCCCTACGACAAGACCACCACCTCCTCCCGCTCAACCTTCCACTCCGGCAACGCGATCCTGGAGGCCTGCGCGGACATCAAGCGGCAGCTCTGCCGCCTGGCGGCTGTCAAGTGGGGCTGTGCGGCGGAGGACGTGACCTATACCGCAGAGGGATATATCCAAAGCGTGAAGGACCCCGCCCGGCGCATCCACATCAACGAGGTGGGAAAATCGGGCATCCTGCACGAGCAGGAGCCGGTGCTGGCCATTGGACGCTATGGCACGTCGGACATCTTTGACCCGCCGCCGGTGGAGGGCCGTCAGTCCAAGCGGCCCACGGTCATGTGGATGATCGGGGCCCAGGCGGCGGTGGTGAAGGTGAACCCCGTCACGGGCCGGGTGAAGGTCGCCAAAATGGGCGCGGCGCACGACGTCGGCAAGGCCATCAATCCCACCGGCTGCCTCCAGCAGATCGAGGGGGCGGTCGTCATGGGTCTGGGCCATGCGCTGATGGAGGAAATGATTTACGAGGACGGAATCCTGCGGAACGGAAACATGGTGGATTACAAGGTTCCCACGTTCATGGATTCCGACGTGGAGACCAGAATCACGCTGGTGGAGAACGGACACCCCGAAGGTCCCTTCGGCGTGAAGGGCATCGGCGAACCGGGACTGGTTCCGACGGCCGCCGCCATCGCCGGGGCTGTCTGCCACGCGTGCAATTCGGACTTTTCGTCCATCCCCATTAAGCCGGAACACATCCTCTTTCGGAAGGAGGCCGAGGACTGATGCTGCCAAGATTTGAATATTATGCGCCTGCGGACCTGCTGGAAGCCTGCGCTTTGAAAGCCGCCGGAGCGAAGCCCGTCGCCGGGGGCACGGATGTTTTCGTCAATATGCACGGCGGAAAGGAGCCGGCCGCCAAGATTGTGGACCTGAAGGGCCTGGAGGCGCTCCGGGGACAGCGGCTTACGGCGGAGGGCCTGGACCTGGGCGCTCTCATCAGCCACCGGCACGTGGAGGAATGGGAGGCCATCCGTGGACGGTACTACGCCCTTTATCAGGGCTGCTCCCAGGTGGGGTCTGTGCAGATCCGCTATCGGGGCACCCTGGGCGGCAACATTATGAACGGCGCTCCCTCGGCGGATTCCGTGGGGCCGCTGCTGGTCCATGGAGCGGTGGCCGTGACTGCCGGTCCGAAGGGACGGCGGCAGATTCCGCTGGACGCCTTTTACACCGGATTCAAAAAGTTTGACCTGCTGCCGGAGGAGCTGTTGGTACGGATTCTGGCGCCGCTGCCGCCGGAAAATGCCGGGAGCGCTTATTACAAATACACCCGGCGGAACGCCATGGACCTGGCCCTGATGGGCGTCAGCGCCTATGTGGAGGTCCGGGACGGCATTTTTGAAGAAGTTCGCATCGCGCTGACCACCGCGGGTCCCACGCCTATGCGGAGTCGCGCGGCCGAGGCGGTGCTGGAGGGACAGGCGGTTTCAGATGCCCGAATCGTTCAGGCGGCGGAGACCGTGGCGGCGGAGGGCAGGCCCCGGTCCAGCTGGCGGTCCAGCGCGGAGTTCCGGACACGGCTGCTCCATGATATTGCCATTCAGGTGCTTCATGAGGCGGTTCAGCGGGCGGGGCGGCCCCTGGCGCAGAAGGCCGAGGCCATTCCCCAGAGGCTCTATCCGGGACAGATTGGAAATGGAGGTACGGGCTATGAAAACGGTTGACGTCCGCGTGACGGTGAACGGCGAGACCTATGAAAAAACAGTGCCCTGCCACCAGACGCTGCTGCGTTTCCTGCGGGAAGACCTGTTTCTCACCAGTGTGAAAGAAGGGTGCAACGAGGGGGAGTGCGGAGCCTGTACCGTGCTGCTGGACGGGAGGCCTGTGAACTCCTGTCTCGTGTTGGCGGCGGAGCTGGACGGAAGGGACGTTTTGACGGCGGAGGGACTGGCGCAGGATGGGCGGCTGCATCCTTTGCAGGAGGCGTTTATCGAAGCGGGAGCGGTCCAGTGCGGCTACTGCACGCCGGGAATGCTCATCAGCGGCATCGCGCTGCTGAACCGCTATCCCCATCCCACGCGGGAGCAAATCCGGAAGGAGATGGAGGGCAACATCTGCCGGTGTACCGGATATACGCGCATCGCAGATGGCGTGCTCCTGGCTGTGGAAAAGATGGACGCGGCCCGGGCGAGGGCCAAGGCCGCCGGGCTGCCGGAACCGGAATTCCGGGGGATTGACAGCCGGTTTTCGGAAAAATGGAACCGCCAATACGAGGCGTAAGAAAAGAGGAGGCGGAGCGCCTCCTCTTTTTGCTGCGAAAGGGTTTGCAATTTTTGGGAAAGTGTGCGAGAATAGGAGGACAAGCGGCGGGCATATGGTCCGCGAAAGGTGTGGTGGAATGGGTGGCAGGAGCGGAAAGCGGCTTCCGGCGAAGGAGACGCTGCGGAGCAATATTAAAGATTATATCCATCAGCAGATTGCGGAGGGGATTTACCGGCCGGGGGACCGGATCGTGGAAACCCGGCTGGCAAAGGAGCTGAACGTGTCTCAGGCTCCGGTGCGGGAGGCTATGCTGGAGCTGTCCGCAGTCGGCCTGCTGGAGGAGCGGCCCTATTCCGGCACCTATGTGCGGAATTTTACAGCTGTGGAGATTGCGGATATTTTTGACACGCGGGCCTTTATCGAGGAATATGCCGCCAAGCGGGCGGCGAAGTATGTCACGGAGGAGCAGCTGGCGGAAATGGAGGCGGTTCTGGACGGCATGGACCACAGCCAGGACCTGCAAACCTTTGTCCATTTGGATAAGGAGTTCCACGGACTCGTGCTGGACGCCGCCGGGAGTCCGGCGCTGAAGCGGGCCTGGACGATTCTCCGTATGGCGGAGTGGACCTATCTGTGCGCGGCGACTACGGCGTTTTCTCTGGATGAGCTGATCGCCCAGCACCGGAACATCTTCCGCTATCTGAAAGCCCATGAGGAGTCCAGCGCAGGAGCGTATATGTTCCTGCACATCAAAGGCTTCGGCGATGAGCTTGGCAAGTACTTTGCGGCGCAGCAGGCGGGGACGAAAAAAGAATCCGTTTCATAAAAGAAGAAGGGCGCGTCCTAACCGGACGCGCCCCAGCGTGTCAAAAAACGCAGAAGGTTGACACAACGGGAAGGAAGAGAGTTACGAGAGGAACCCAGGAGGGGTTCCTTTCGTTTCCAATCAGAAGTTTTTCAAAACTTTTTTAAAGTTTTGAAAAACTTGCGCAGGCTGGCGAAAATACGTTTTCGACAGCCTGAGGGCGCGTCCTAACCGGACGCGCCCTTTCCGCTTTCATTTCCGTGCCTTCGGGGCGTTGACACAGGTCCCGTGGCAGATGTGGGCCGCTTCCATGACCACCTCGCTGACCGTCGGGTGAGGGTGGACGGTGCTGCCGATTTCGGCAATCGTGCCCTCACACTCCATGACGGCGGCGACTTCGGCGGCCAGGTCCGTGGCCCGGGGGCCGATGACGTGGAAACCCAGGATTTCGTCGGTGGTTTTGTCAAAGACGAACTTCACCAGGCCCTTGTTCTCGCCCATGGTCAGGGCCTTGCCGTTGCCGGAGAGGTTGAAGACGCCGACGCCCACGTCTTTGCCTGTGGCACGGGCCTGTTCCTCCGTGAGGCCCACCATGGCCGTCTCCGGGTTACAGTAGACGCAGGAGGGGATGCGGTTCAGATTCAGCTGTTTGCAGGGCTTTCCGGCAATGTGGTCCGCCACCAGGAGGCCCTGGGCCGAGGCCACGTGGGCCAACTGCATCTTGCCGTTGATGTCGCCGATGGCGTAGACACCGGGGACGTTGGTGCGGCAGAGACCGTCGATCTCCACGAAGCCCTTCCGGTCCATCCTCACGCCGATGGCGTCCAGGCCGAGGCCCTTGGTGTTGGGGATGCGGCCGCCGGCCATGAGGACCACGTCGCCCTGGGCGGTGCCCTTGGTACCGTCCTTGACGGAGGCGTAGTTGACCTTCAGACCCGGCTCGATGGACTCCACCCGGACGCCCAGGACCAGCTCCACGCCGCACTTTTTCAGTTCGGCCTCCACAAAGTCCGTGATGTCCTTGTCCAAAGGTCCCAGCACCCGGTCCAGCATCTCCACAATCGTGACCTTTACGCCCAGGCGGTAATAGAACGTGGCGAACTCAATGCCGATGACGCCGCCGCCTACGATGACGATGTGCTTCGGGCAGGTGGTCATGTTCAAAAGGCCGGTGGAGTCCACCACGCCGGGGAGCTCTGCGCCGGGAATGGGAATCCGGGCGGGACTGGAGCCGGTGGCGGCGATCAGGTGCTTGCACTCCAAGGTCTCGCCGTTGTCCAGGGAAACCGAGGTGCGGGAGGCGAGGGTGGCATGGGCCTTGATGACCGTCACGCCGTGGCTCTTCTCCAGGAAGCCGATGCCGTTGCTGAGCTGCTTGGAGACGGCGTTTTTCCGCTCGATGATCTTGGCGTAATCAAAGGTCACGTCCCCGGCAGTCACGCCGAAGGCGGCGCCGTTTTTCGCCTCGTAGTACACGTCGGCGGAGTGGAGCAGGGTCTTGGTGGGGATGCAGCCCCGGTTCAGGCAGGTGCCGCCCAGCTCCGCCTCTTCTACCAGGGCTGTGTTCAGGCCGTTCTGGGCCAGGCGGATGGCGCACTCATAGCCGCCGGGGCCGCCGCCTACGACGACCGCGTCAAATTTCTGCATTTGCTGCACCTCCTCAAATCAGCAAAACCGGGTTTTGCAGGTAGTTTTTGACCTTTTGCAGGAACTTCGCCGCCTCGGCTCCGTCGATGATGCGGTGGTCGTAGCTCAGGCAGAGGGCGCACATGGATTTGATGGCGATGGCGTCCTCTCCCTCTTCGTTGGTGACCACCACCGGGGTTTTGGAGATTTTGCCCACAGCCAGGATGGCGGACTCCGGCGGGTTGATGATGGCGACGAAGTCATCCAGGTCGAACATGCCGAGAGAGGACACGGTGAAGGTGCCGCCATGGTAGTCCGCGTCGGTAAGCTTGCCGTCCCGGGCCTTTTCGATGAGTTCGGCGGACTTCGCCGCGATGCCGGCAAGGCCGATGATGTCCGCGTCCTTGATAACCGGAACGATCAGTCCGCCGGGAACGGAGACGGCCATGCCCACATTTACATAGTCGTGGTAGAGGATGCTGCTGCCGTCCACGCTGGCGTTGACAATGGGCATCTCCGCCAGGACCTTGGCGCAGGCCCGGACGATGATGTCATTATAAGAGACCTTGATGCCCAGGTCCTTGTACTGCTTCCGCAGGGCGATGGCGGCGGTCATGTCCACCTTGATGCGGTGGTTGGTCTGGGCGTTGGTTTCCTTGCTGGCCAACATATTCCGGGATATGGCCTTGCGCATGCCGCTCATAGGCTCGGTATGAGTGCCCCGGCTCTGTTGAGCGGGGGAAGCCGGTGCGGAAGGAGCTTTCGCGGCGGGCGCCCCGCCGGGCAGGTCGTCGGTGGTGATTTTGCCGTTGGGGCCGGTGCCGGTGAGACCGCTGAGGTCCAGGCCCTGGGCCTTGGCAAGATTCGCCGCCAACGGCGTCACGGCGGGTTTTCCGGCGGCGCAGGCGGTCACGTCCCGCTCAATGACCAGACCGTTGGGGCCGGTGCCGGGGACGGCGGCCACGTCAAGGCCGTTTTCCTCCGCCCGGAGACGGGCGCGGGGCGTGGAGAAGACACGCTCGCCGGGAGCTCTCTCCGCCGCCGGAGCGGCGGCGGGGGGTTCCGCAGCCGGGACGGGAGCCGTTTCCGCCGGAGCAGCGGCAGGAGCTGCATCCCCGCTCAGGAGAGCGGAGATGTCCTCGCCGGGCTCGCCGAGAATGGCGATGGTCTGGGTGATGGGCACCACGTCGCCCTCGGGATGAACGATTTTGAGCAGGGTGCCGCTGGCCTCGGCGTCCATGGTGATGGTCAGCTTATCTGTTTCCATCTCAAAAAGAGGTTCTCCGGCGGTAACGCTCTCGCCCTCTTTTTTCAGCCAGCTGGTGATGGTGCCCTCTTCCATCATGAGGCCTTGTTTGGGCATGATGACGACAGTTGCCATGTCAGTGCCTCCTTCCTTAACGGTACAAGGACGCTTTGCAGGCGTCGATGATTTCTTTCACGCTGGGGATGACAGCAGCCTCCAGACCCGGATTGAAGGGCAGGGGGCAGGGCTTTGCGCCCAGGTGTACCGGGGCGGCGTCCAGATACGGGAAGACCATCTGTCCCACCTGAGACACCACCTGGGCGCCCCAGCCGTTGTTCTGGTGGGCCTCGTGGACCACCACCAGGCGGCCCGTCTTCTTCACGCTGTCCGCCACGGTGTCATAGTCGAAGGGGACCAGCGTCCGGGGGTCGATGACCTCGGCGGAAATGCCCTCTTTGGCCAGCTCGTCCGCCGCCTCCAGGGCGCGGGAGACATAGAGGAGGTTTGCCACAATCGTCACATCCGTACCCTCCCGCTTGACGTCGGCTTTGCCGAAGGGAATCATGAACTCCGGGTCGTCAGGAACCTCGCCCTTGGTGATGTACAGCGCCTTATGTTCGAAGAAGCAGACCGGGTTGTCGTCCCGGATGGCGGTGCGGAGCAGTCCCGCCGCCTCGGCGGGAGTGGAGGGGCAGGCCACCTTCAGGCCGGGAATGTGCATGAAAATGCTTTCCAGAGACTGGGAGTGGGTGGCGGCGTTGCCCCGGCCCGTGCCCTGCTGGCTGCGAAGAACCATGGGAATCTTGGCGTTGCCGCCGAAGACGTACCGGGTCTTGGCCATCTGGTTGAAAATCTGGTCTGCCGCCACGAAGGCAAAGTCCCAGTACATCAGCTCCGCCACAGGCCGCATGCCCGCGCAGGCCGCGCCCAGAGCCGCGCCCACAATGGCGGACTCGGAAATTGGCGTGTTGCGGATGCGGTCCGTGCCGAACTCCTTATAGAGGTCCCGGGTGGTGCCGAAAACGCCGCCCAGCTTTTCCACGTCCTCCCCCATGACGAAAACCTTATCGTCACGGCGCATTTCCTCAGCGATAACCTGGCGGATCGCCTGTGCATATGTCAGTTTAGCCATTGGTTTCTCCCCCCTTAACCTTCATAGAACACGTCGGCCAGAACCTGCTCCGGGTCCGGCTCCGGGCTGTTCATGGCGAACTCCACGGCGGCCGCCATCTTCTTGGCGGCGGCGTCCGCAATCTCTTCCAGCTCCTTCTTGGCGGCCAGCTTGTGTTTGGTCAGATAGTTGCCGAAAAGCTGGATGGGGTCTTTCTTCTCCTTCCACTCCTCAACCTCTTCCCGGGTGCGGTACACCTCCGGGTCGCCGGTCCAGTGGCCCCGCCAGCGGTAGGTTTTGCACTCAATGATGCTGGGGCCCTCGCCCTTCAGCGCCCGCTCCTTCGCCCGGGCAAAGGCCTCGTAGACGGCTATAACATCGTTGCCGTCCACGGTCTCGCCGGGGATACCGTAGGCCGCGCCCCGGACGGAAATGTCCTCCACAGAGGTGGACTGCCAGACGGGGACCGTCATGCCGAACTGGTTGTTCTCCACCACGTAGATGCAGGGGAGCTTCCACACGGCGGCCATGTTGATGGACTCGTGGAACGTACCCTGGTTGGACGCGCCGTCGCCGAAGAAGGCCACCGCCACATTGGGCTTTCCCTGCATTTTCAGGGCCAGGGCGCCGCCGGTGGCAATGGGGATGCCGCCGCCCACGATGGCGTTGGCGCCCAGGTTGCCCTTGGAGAAGTCCGCGATGTGCATGGAGCCACTGCGGCCCTTGCAGTAGCCCGTGGCCTTGCCCATCAGCTCCGCCAGGGCCTTGTCCAGCTCTGCGCCCTTGGCGATGCAGTGGCCGTGGCCCCGGTGGGTGGAGGCGATCAGGTCCTCGTCCGTCAGCTGGGCGCAGACGGCTGCCGCCACAGCCTCCTCGCCGGTGTAAAGATGGACAGAGCCCCGGAGCTTGTTCTCCGTGAACAGCGTCCACGCCGTTTCCTCGAAGTCCCGGATCTCGTGCATCTTGTTGTAGATCCAAAGGCCGGTTTGTTTATCGATCATAGATAGGACACCTCCGCTTTCTCAAATCACAGGTCCTTGCAGGACAAGGAGCCTGCCGGTACTGCTTTTATCTTAACACTCAAATAATCGATTATCAAGTATTTATAATTTTCCGTTTTAGACGAAGTTTCCAAAGCGCCTTTGTAGACTTTGTGAAAAGAACTGGAATGGTTGACTTTGAGGCGGGAAGTCCGTATAATGAAAAATAATTGATAATAAATGGAGCTGGATGACGATGGAACGAGCAGGGATCACCCCGGTGCTGAATCACCGGAAAGTATTTCGGGAGGAAATCCGCAACGCCATTCGAGACGCGATCTTTGCCGGAGAGCTGCGGCCGGGGGATCGAATCATTGAGACCTTTTGGGCAAAAGAGCTGGGGGTCTCCCAGGGCCCGGTCCGGGAGGCCATCCGGGACCTGGAGGCCCTGGGACTGGTGGAGACGGTGCCGTTTAAGGGCTCCCGGGTCCGGACACTGACGGAAAAGGACGTGCGGGATAATTACAGCGTCCGCATCTGCCTGGAAGCCAAAAGTATTCGGGACGCGATCACGCAGCTGACGGATGAGGAGCTGCGGAAACTGGCGGAGCAGCTCCAGGCGATTCTGGATGAGATGGAGGGCTGCGCCGGACAGGGAAACCTGCGGCGTTTCACCGAGTGCGACGCCGCGTTCCATCGGGCAATTATCGACGCCACCGGGAACCAGGTGCTCCTGCGGCTGTGGGAGCAGTGCAATATGCGGAACTGGTTCAACGTCTCCGCATTGACGGAATCCCTCAGTCTTCAGCAGCTCCAGCGGGGGCACCAGCAGCTCCTGGAGCAAATTTGCAGCCGGGACGCGGAAGCGGCCGCCGCCACCGTTGAGAACCATTTGACCGGGCTGATGGATGGATTTATTCGGGGCGTTCGGACCTGAAGAGGGATGGCCACGAAACACGGGGATTGGATTTTGCGGCGGCGGTTTCCCGCCGCGCCCGGGAACCGCCGCCGGCGTTTCGCTGCAAGCGCCTCCGCTTTGTTGGGCTGTTTGGATCCCCTGAGCATGGCCTGCGGCGCTCTTTTTCACAACGGGAGCGGCCAGGGATTTTACTCCCTGGCCGCTCCTGTTTGATCAGCAATCGTATTCCATTTTCAAGCTGGGAATGGCCGTTTGCAAATCCAGCATCGTGATATCTCGCACCGCCCGATTCGCCCTGGTAAGGAAGGCCGCCGCCTTTGATGGGCATGCGGAATGAAGCCAATCTCCTTCTCCGCTCAAGCCTGGGAACAGCGGACCAGCTCCTGGTACAGTTCCCCCGGAAGGACCGCCGCCAAAGCCGCCATGCCCTGGCGGTATTGGTTTTCATAGCCGCCGAAGGTATCCGTCCGCTGGAGGCGGAAGCCCTCCCGGACATACAAAAGCAGGGCCTTCCAGCTCCAGGGCTGGGTGTGGATGTAGACGGGGAATTCCCCTGACCCCCGAAAAATGGACAGGGCGCTTTGAAACAAAGCCTTCCCCAGCCCCCGGCCCTGTTCCCCGGGGGAGACCGCCAGCCAGTGGAGAGAGGCGATTTCCCCTCCATCTCTGCCGGGGTCCCGCCAGGCGGTGCAGGTTCCCGCCGTCCGGCCTCCGCTGTCCACCGCGAACACGCAGCGCCGGGCCAACTCCTGGGGGCGGTCGCCATAGGTGCGGAGAAAATACGCCTGGGCCTCCTCCGGGGAGGGGAAGTCCCCGATCTCATACTCAAGAGCCGCCCAGGCCGCCTCGTCCCCCGGCTGAAAGCGCCGGAGACGGAACCCCTCCGGCGGGAGAGACGCCGCCCCCTGCCAGGCGTCACAGCGCAGAATGAGATTGTAAAATGGAATGCTCCTGTCCGGCATGGTCAGACGCTTCCTTCCCGGCCTGCCCGCAGCTCCAGGGCCAGGGCGGGGCGGCGGGTGGTGATGTTCGCCGCGCCCGCCTTTAAAAACCACTTCAGCTCCCAGGTCTCGTTGACGGTCCAGACGGAAAGGCCGATGCCGGCTCCGGCCAGCGTCTCAAGAAAGCGGCGGGTGACCAGCCCCTGATAGACGTTGACGGTGCGGATGCCCGCCTTGACGCAGACGTCCCGGATGATGTCCGCCGCCTCCAGCTCGAAGTTTGGCTTCTCCCGGTAATTTAAATAGAGGTCCGGAACATACTCCTCCAGATTCAGATAGACCTCCGCTCCGGGGACGGGGCGGAAGGCGTCTACCGTCCCGGAGAGAATCAGGCGGCCGGAGCGCAGAAGCCCTGCCTCCTCCGCCAGAAGGCAGACCGGCTCCTCCAGCCCCGGCTCCTTGAGGTCGCAGTTGATCTTGATCCGGGGCTGTCCGGCTACGATGCGGAAGACCTCCGCCAGGAGCGGGGCGTTTTCCCCGGCCTCGTCGTGGCCGATGGCCAGGCGGCCGCCGGCCTGCCGGCGTACGTCCACCTCCAGGGCGTCCGCGCCGCAGGCCAGCGCGTAAGACACGAATTCCAGGCTGTTGTCAGGCCGTCCGTCCGCCCCGGTGTGGGCGGTGATGTGTGTTTGCATGGATGTTCTTCCTTTCTCGCAGGCGCGGGAAGACGGCGGAGAGGGTCGCCTCTCCGCCGTCGCGCTTTGCTTACTTTTCCCACTCGTTTTCCTTGAGGTTGGTGTAGATATATACACCCGCAGAAACCGAGCAGATCAGGAACATGATGACCGACAAAGCCGCGGAGCGGTTGTAGGCCAGATATTTGTTGAACTGATCGAACAGGGCGATGCCCAGCATCTTCGGCGCGCTGCCGCCCATCAAATAGGGGGTGGTGAAGGAACCCACGTTGGACATGAACACGAAGGTGCCCGCGACCACCACGTCCTTGATGGAAAGAGGCAGGATCATGGAGGTGAAGACCTTGAACTTGGTGGCCCCCACATCCCGGGCGCCCTCGATAATGGAGTCTGGGATGGCGCCCAGGCCCGCGGTGATCATCAGCGCCGCAAACGGGATGTTGAACCACAGGTTCATCATAATCATGCCGTTGGCGTGGTACATCAATCCCAGCTTGAGGTCGTTCCCGAACAGCAGGCCGATCCGGTTGATCAGGCCGGAGTCACGGATGATGGTAATCATGGCGTACACGGCGCACATAGCGGGGACAAACCGCGGGACCAGGTACAGCGTGCCGATGGTCCTGGCGATCTTGGACTTGACAAAGCGCAGATACAGCGCCAGCAGATAGGCCACCACAATGGCGATGGCCACCGTCATCAAGCACACATACAGGGTGTACAGGATGTTTCTCAGCTGGGCCGGCTCGGTGAAAAAGTAGGTGTAGTTATCCAGCGTAAACTCGCCGGTTTTCGAGTCCTGGAAGCTCTGAATCACCGCCAGGACAATCGGGTAAGCCACGGTCAGCATGACGACGAGGAACGCCGGCATCACCAGGCCGTACGCCACCAGATTTCGCTTTAGGTTTTTACTCATAGGTAATCCCCTTCGTTCCCATGAATTTCCGGCTGAACTCAGCCGATGGTGGCGATCTCGCTGTCCCAGCGCTCGTTGAAGGAGGTGGACAGGCCGCCGATGGACTGGAGGCGGAAGTTGGACACATCCAGGCCCTGGAGATCCTCATAGCCGGTCATGTCCATGCTGGAGGCGTCGATCAGGGGGATGGCGGCCATCTGGCGGACCATCAGCTCCTGCGCGGCGGGAGAGAGCATGTAGTTCATGAAGGCGTAAGCGCCGTCCTCATTGGAGCCGAAGGTGGGAATGACCAGAGACTGGAGGGAACCGGTGAGGGCGGGGTCGATCTGGGTGATCTTGATGGTGTCCTTGATCTCGCCGGAGGCACGCTGGGAGAGAACCATGTCCGCCCAGTTGGGGCACATGTCGATCTCGCCCTGGTTCAGCAGGTCCAGAGTGCCCTGGTTCTTGTTGGGGTAGACGATGGAGCCGCCGGAGGAATACATGTAAGGATGGATTTCCTTCAGGAAGTCAAAGCCGGCGTCCCACTCGCTGACCCACTTCTCGTCGTCGGAGGTGAAGGCCTCCTCGGGCAGGAAGTTGTACACCGCGCTGCGGGCGAAGGAGTCGCCGGCGCCGCCGGTGCCGGGAGTGTTGTAGGCAAAGCGGCCGGGATTGGCCTTCATCCACGCCACCAGCTCATCCATGGTGGCGGGCGGAGTGGCGACCTTGGCGGAGTCATAGGCCAGGATGACCGTGGTGCCGCGGTAGGGCTGGCAGTAATCCGTGGCGATGGAGCTCTTGGCCGCTACGGTGGCGGCGTTGGGAATCTTGGAGCTGTCCAGCTTCACGAACTGCTCCTGGCCGATGAGGGAGACCACCTTGGAAAGGTCGTCGCCGCTGAGGTCCACGATGTCATAGTCTGTGTTGGTCTGACCGGCCTTGGAGGCGGCGGTCAGCATGTCGGCCAGGGTCTGGGCGCCGGTGCCGGAGAGCATGAACTGGAGGGTGACCTCGTACTGCCCGGCATACTCGGAGTTGGTGTTGAAGTCGTTGACAAGAGCCTCGAAAATCTCGCGGACGTTGTCGGAGCCGGTGGCCCAGAGGCTGACAGTTTTCTTTCCGCCAGCGGAGCCGGAGTCCCCGGAGCCGCCGGAGGAGCCGGAGTTGCCACCGCATCCGGTGAGGCAGGCCGCCAGCATCACGGCGGAGAGGAGCATGGCAAACAGTCTTCTTTTCATTACAGTAATCTCCTTTCAAATGTGTGCCTGTAGTATGGGGTGAGAAGGGGATTTCCCCCTCTTGGTTAGAGGGCGCGCTTTTAGACGGGCTGTCAAAACACGGTGTGCTTGCCCACGGTGAGGCTGATCTGATCGCCTTCCTTCAGCCGCTCGCTGAGGTCGCGGTTGATGTAGCATTTGATGATGTCGTCTCCGTGCTGGGCGGTCATCACCACATAATGGCCCAGCAGCATGATGGTGCGGACCGTGGCGTCGAACTGGCCGCCGGCGCCCTCGGTGACCGTCAGGTCCTCAGGACGGACGGCGATGGTCTTGCCGTCTTTTTTCAGGAAGTTCATCTCGCCGATGAAGGAGGCCACGTGCAGCGTGGCGGGCTTGTCGTAAATCTCCGCCGGGGTGCCGGTCTGCTCGAACTTGCCCTTGTTCATGACCACGATGCGGTGGGAGAGGGACATGGCCTCCTCCTGGTCGTGGGTGACGAAGATAACGGTGATGCCCAGGTCCTGCTGAATCTTCTTCAGCTCCTCCCGCATCTGCTGGCGGATCTTGGCATCCAGGGCGGAGAAGGGTTCGTCCAGAAGCAGCAGGGAGGGTTTGAGGAGCAGGGAACGGGCAATGGCGATCCGCTGCTGCTGGCCGCCGGAGAGCTGGCCGGGGTACTTTTTCTCGCAGCCGGGCATGGACACCAGGTCCAGGTACTTCTTCACGTCCGCGTCGATCTCGGCCTTGGGGACCTTGCGCAGCTTCAGGCCGAAGGCCAGGTTCTCGTAGATGGTCATGTGGGGCCAGAGGTTGTAGCTCTGGAATACCATGGCTGTGGGCCGCTTCTCCGGAGGCAGGTTGACGATGGACTGCCCGTCCACAGTGATATCGCCGGAGGTCACGTCCAAAAAGCCGCCGATGGTCCGCAGAATGGTGGTCTTGCCGCAGCCGGACGGGCCCAGGAAGGTGACGATCTCGCCCTCGTAAATATCAAGGTTAATATGCTCAACGCCGTCTCCGTTGTCATACTTTTTGGTCATATCCTTGATTTGCAGTTTGATTTTGCGCTCGCTCATGAGTGTTTTCTCCTCCAAACTACATTATTTCATCTTGAAGCCGCCGGAAATGGCTTCGGGTCCGATATACTTCCGCATGAGGAAGATCATCAAAGCGGACGGGATAATCAGCAGGATGGCGAACACCGCGCCGATCTGCACCGCCGAGGAATCCAGCACGATGCCGTACATGGCCACCGGCATAGTCTGCACCTTGGCGAGGCCCACCAGCAGCGTGCCCTGCGCCTCCTCCATGGAGCCCAGGAAGGTGTACAGCGTGGCCACGGCGATGCCCGGCATGGCCATGGGCAGGGTGATTTTAAAGAACGTGCGGATGGGGCCCGCGCCCACGTCCCGGGCGGCCTCCTCCTGCTGGCGGTGGACTGAGCGGAAGGCGCTGGCGGGCAGCCAGACCATGAACATCATGGAGTTGATCATGTGGATGATGACCACGCCCGCGTAGGTGCCCATCAGGCCGTAGCGGTAGAACAGCACGGCGATGGAGGTGTAGATGCCCAGCTTGGGGAAGGCGTTGGTCAGCAGGAAGGACAGCATGAAGACCTTTCTGCCCCGGTATTTGAACCGTGCGATGGAGTAGGCGGCGGGAATGCACAGCACCATGGACACCGCCGTGGTGACGATGGCCACAATGAAGGACTGCACGATGGAGGAAACCAGGCTGTTCTGGGAGAACACGTATTTCCACCACTTGAAGCCCCACTCCTGGGGGAAGACCGCCGGAGCGGTGTACTCGTTGGCGAACGCCAGCATCAGCATGTTGAGCATGGGCCCGTAAAAGAACAGAATGAAGGCCGCCAACAGCAGGAATTCCAGGAATTTTTTTCTGCCTACCGCGTAGTAAAAGCGCCGGGGATTCAGCATTTTGAACATGTACGGAGTCACCTCTTCTTCCTTGTTCGTCAGAGTGTTTCGCTGGTCCGTCCCCCTCGGGGGACGGAGAAAGGGGCGCGTCCCTTTCTGATTCCCATTTGCTCCAGATCATCCTCCAATCTCTGTAAATTTGCCCGCGCGTGTGCCTTCCCTCTGCAAAAGAATGACGGGGATAAAAAGCAAGAGCCAACAGCTACACAACGTATTTCCCTCCACACCCAAAACACCCATGTAGAAGGAACGTTTGTGTACTGTAGACTCTCATTCTCTTAAGCACACAGTATTGATTTATTTAACATTACCACAGATTTTCCTTTCCGGCAAGTCAAAAATTGGACTCACACGCAATTCCGCCATATTTCACAGGCGAAAGCTGAAAAAATTGTGCATTTTACATCTTGCTTTTTTGCGGTGCTTTCCTGCGGCGAAGGGGCCCTGCCGTCTGCGGCGCGGAGACACCGGCGCTGGTTCCTCCCGCACAGTGCGGACAAGCCGCTGCGGAGCGGCGTCCGCAGGAGCGGCGCAGGCGGCGGAAAACAAGGCTTGGAGACTGGACATATTGCATAAAATCGTAGGTATAAATTTGGCATATTCGTAAAAAATGGAGCTTGCGTTTTTGGCGGCTTGCGCTAAAATAAGGGTACTTCATCGGTGAGTTTGATAAGGAGTGCGTTAGATCATGTTGATTCGTATGTTTCACAAACCCAGTGCTCGCTCTGAGGAGCGTTGGTTTCAGATGATGCGTCAGGCGATGCTGTACCGGCAGATTCCCTGAGCGCCGGTCAAGCGCCCAAAATACGCGGAAAGGCCGGGTGGATATCTTCGATATCCACCCGGCCTGTGTTTTGTCTGAAACGCGGCAAAAGCCGGGGAACGGGCGAAGAGCGCTTCGCCCGCAGGCGCGGGTGGGTGCGCCGCCGCCGTTTGCGGCAATTTTTGCCCGGAGAGAATCCGGGAGGAGTTCATTTCGTGTTCGGTGAAAAAACTGGTGCATGGAGCTTCAGGGCAACAGCATTTGAAATTTAGCAAAAAAGAGAGATAAACAGGAATTCAGAATGCCTGTATGCCTGGCTGGGATGCCAGCGTAAAGAAGGTTCTGTAATCGCCGTGGACGGCAAGACCATTC
>Ga0073908_1000792_pt1 | contig 49805 bp, 37 predicted proteins | sample MucameincwithD2O_FD_65484 | JGI IMG/M metagenome (GOLD analysis project Ga0073908, IMG submission 65484) | Mouse cecum microbial communities from Vienna, Austria - Mucus amended microcosms incubated with D2O | ecosystem: Host-associated > Mammals > Digestive system > Large intestine > Cecum... | reverse complement strand
CGTAGACCGGCTCCTGGGCAATCCCGAGGGATACTCCGACGAGCTGATTACCTACGTGACCGACCGGGCCGGACACGACCTGAGGTATGCAATCGACTCGTCCAAACTCCAGAAGGAGCTCGGATGGGAGCCAAGCCTACAGTTCGAGGAGGGTATCGAGAAGACCGTAAGGTGGTATCTCGATAACCAGCCTTGGCTCGACAATATCACTTCCGGAGAGTATGAAAGGTATTACGAGGAGATGTATAAAATAAGATAATTCTCTAATCCGAACAACTTATTTGCATAAATGGCGAATGAATCAAGGGTAAAGAAGAGTTTTCTGAATGCACGAGTGAATTTTTTGTGCTATTTGGTAGTTCTCTTTATTTCTTTTTATACACGTAAAATATTTTTAGAAAAACTGGGGACCGATTTTATCGGTCTTACCGGTACATTATCCTCTCTTTTGGGGTTCCTGAATTTAGCTGAATTGGGTGTCGGCTCGGCTATCGGATATGTATTATATAAGCCGATTTCTGATGGCGATCGAGTTAAAATCAATGAAGTTATCTCTGTATTTGGCTATCTTTACCGATGGATAGGTTTTTTTATTCTCGGAGCAGGTATTGTCCTGTCGGTGTTTATTCCTCTGATTTTCCCGGATACAATTTTCCAATTTGGGGTTATCTATATGGGGTATTATGCCTATTTAGCCAGTTCCATGATAGGATATTTCGTCAATTATCGTTCCGTATTGCTCGGAGCAGACCAACGGAATTATATCGTAACAGGATATTTTCAGCTAACAAACATCATTAGGGTATTAATTCAAATGGTATTGGCCATTTATATACAGAATTTTTATCTCTATTTTGCTCTCGAACTAATTTTTGGGATTATCAATTCCATAATATTAAATTGGAAAATCAATATCATATACCCATGGTTAAAGAGCGAGATTTGTTTGGGACGACAACTCTTTAAGAAATACCCTGAGATAGGCAAATATGTGAAACAATTGTTCTTGCATAAAATCGGTGCGTTCGTCTATGGTCAGATTACCCCATTTTTGATTTACGCCTACGTTGCTCTTCCGGTAGTAGCATTGTATGGGAACTATACCACTATCACACAAAAGGTGCAAGGTTTAGTTTTGGGAGTGCTTGACAGTACGGGAGCCGGAGTCGGCAATCTCATATCTGAAGGGGATAATCAGAAATCATACAAAATTTATCAAGAGTTGTTTTCGGTGCGGTTTTGGATCTCAGCCATACTTACATTTTGTTTTTTCCGACTTTCCAATCCTTTCATCCTGCTTTGGTTGGGAGAAGAATATCTAATGTCTTCACTTATTATTGCGTTGATTTCTGCGCAATTTTTCCTGTCGTTTCTGCGAGGAATAACAGATCAGTTTCTATTTGGATACGGATTGTTTTACGATGTATGGGCACCGGTCGTGGAATCCATCCTGTTTGTCGCAGTCGCCACGATTGCAGGTACGGTATGGGGACTCTCGGGTGTGTTATGCGGACCTATAGTATCCACGATCATCGTAATTTATATTTGGAAGCCCTATTTTCTATTCACCAAGGGTTTCAAGAAATCATATCTGACGTTTGCTCTGTTCTTTATCGTACATTCGATTCCCATGTTGCTGGCATACTCTGGAACAGATTATGTTGTCGATCGGTTTTTTTCAGATAAGATTTCAACCTATTCGTGGATAAATTGGATAATAGAATCTGCGATGTTCACAACGATAATCTCTGTTTCGTCATTTGTGTTATTATATCCTATATCATCGGGTTTACGTTCGTTTGTTCACAGATTTATTCATATAAGAAGATAATGAGAGTAGAACCTATTATCAGTGTCATAGTTCCCGTATACCGTGCAGAGGCCTATATACGCCGGTGCTTGGATTCTCTTGTAGCGCAAACATTTGATAATTTTGAAGTGATTCTTGTCGATGACGGAAGTCCGGACAAATGCGGGGAAATTTGTGATGAATATGCGGCACGAGACAATCGCTTTCGGGTTATCCATCAAAACAATTGTGGAGTAAGTGTCGCGCGTCAGACAGGTATTGATAATGCACATGGAGAGTATACTATCCATGTGGATCCGGACGATTGGGTTGAGCATGATATGTTGACTTCGCTTTATGAAAAAGCAAAGAAAACTAACGCAGATATGGTCGTTTGTGATTTTTGGGTAAATAAAAAGTATTGTAGCCAATTCTTTTATCCCGAAACAGCGGCTGTTTTGACAGAAGGTTTATTGCAACATCTTCATGGAAGCTGCTGGAATAAACTTGTAAGAAGATCTTGTTATATTAAACCTAATATAAGATTTTCCCCTGCACATATCTGTATCGCTGAAGATTTATTGTTTAATTTACGTATTCTTCATCAAAATATTACAGTCTGCCATCTGCCAAAAGCTTTTTACCATTATAATCATACAAGCGCAAATTCATTGACAAAAAGTGTGTCAATGAAATATATTCAATCATATATGGATATGGTGGCAGAGGTTGAGAAGAGTGGTATTTTTGATAAAACGATCGATAAGGGGTTCGGATTAAAAAAGTATTTGATATTTGAAGTATTGAAGTCTAAGCGTTTTTCCATGCTTCAAACATTATATCCAGAAATCCACGATGTGATAAAGAGAGAAGTGCATAAATATAACATATTTTCGCCGGTAGCAGGCTGTCTTGCTATCGCTTTAAATGGCAAACCTCGACTGGCTCTTTGGATTTATCGTGTTAACATGTTTTTTATTAACACAAAGGAATATTTCCAACATCACTTTAGAAGACAAGTATGAATATCTTGATTTTAGGATTACGAGAAAATAATCCTAATATCGGCGGGATTGAGAATGTTTCATGGCAATTGGCTAAGGAATGGAAAGATATGGGATGTCAGGTCTTTTCCTTATCGTTCTTGAAAAGTCTTGTTCCATCTGATTGCCAATCGGTCTTTGAAGAGTCTTATTATTTCCCGAATACTGATTATGGAACCGTTGTCGAAGAAAACAAAGAATACCTCTTGGCCTTAATCAGTAAACATGATATACAAATAATACTTAATCAGATCTCAAACCTCCCGTCGGTTCTTTCATTATGTGATAAAGTCAAACGACAGGTAACAACTCCTCTACAATGGATAACGACTGTCCATTACGATATAAATTTTCAACTTAAGGCAAGGCGCAACAATTTTTTTATTAAAGAATTGTTAGGCACGAAACTTAAACTATGGATTAAGGATATTGCATCGTTTGTATATTTCCGATTTTTTCAAAAGTATAAAATAGCTCGAGAAGAGAGAGAACTGTATCTGGACATGGTTCGTGTATCGGATAAGACTGTTCTTCTTTCAGAAGCATCTCTTATTAGACTTGCAGGTATGTTACCGAGTTCGGAGCACGGGAAATTATATTCAATACCTAATCCGATTAAGCTGAAGCCTCTCTGTTCGTTGCCTAAAAAGAAACAACTTCTGTATGTGGGCCGGTTGGAATTGGGGTTAAAGCGAGTAGACAGACTTATTAAAATATGGAGTGTTTTGGAACCTGAATTTCCCGATTGGGAGTTTGTGATTGTCGGAGATGGAGATTATCGCTATTTTTATGAAGCTATGTGTCGGAACTTAGGCTTGAAAAATATTCGGTTTACAGGCTACACAAATCCTGCTACATATTATAGTGAAAGTTCGATTCTTTGTCTTTCATCCTCTTCCGAAGGATTCGGAATGGTTTTAATAGAAGCCCAGATGCATGGATGTATACCTGTTGCTTATGATAGTTTTGATACATTGCATGAGATTATCGAACACGGGAAAACAGGTTTTGCGGTCAAGTCTTTTAACAAGCATGAGTATATTTCTTGTTTACGTCGATTAATGACTGATGAGCCATTGCGTTCAACCATGTCGGAAGAGTGCAAAAGGAGCGTAGCAAGATTTGATTCGAAACAAATAGCTTCTCGTTGGATTAAATTATTCGAAGATAAAAAATAACCCCTTTCTTTCGTAAAAATTATTCATCATATTCGGGAAATGCGCTATTAGTCATTTGTGAGGTATAACATTGGTATTCTCGATTGTTGCAACAAAAATATCAGGAAGTATGGGGTTGCTGGAGTTGGGGGGGCTTTGTTTCAAGCGATAACCAACTTGTTGGATTCACTTGCCTATTAGCTGATTACAAACGTCTTGATTTAGGTCATGTATCTGTTTGGAGAATGAAAACTTGTTGAAACAACTTTATGAATTAATTTCCAAATGATAATTTATAATTCCAAAATATCCAAATTAATGTTTTGGATTGCATTTCCTCTCTTGTTTCTGCGGTATGCATTACATCTATTCTATTATTTTAGAAGTCCACAGAAAGAGACAATTAAGCAGGAAGTCGCCCATATTCTTGGTTGTTATAAAGTGAATCTTTCGCCTATTATCGGTTTAGTCTGGGCTATACATAGAAATCCTTATTTTCTTACATTATTCTACTCCCGCATAGGCCAATCCAGGGCATATCTATGTTCTTTCTTAAAGAAAGAGATTTCGACCCTGGAAATCTGTTGCGAACAAATGGGGACGACAAAGATGTTCCATCCGTTTTCCTCCATTATTAATGCAAAAAGAATTGGTAATAATTTTGAATTTCGCAATAATACGACGATTGGCAACAAAAACGACGATTATAGTCTTAGACCGGAAATAGGCAATAACGTCACGCTCGGAGCTAATGTTGTGATTTTTGGCGACATCACTATAGGCGACAATGTCGTTGTCGGTGCCGGTACTGTAATTAACAAAGATATTCCAGCCAATTGTGTTGTTGTTGGTAATCCTTTTCGAATTATAAAAAGCACAGCGATATCAAATGAAAAGACTATCTAACTTTGAGTTGCTCAGAGTTGTTGCCATGTGTTTTATTGTCATAGGACATATTTTTATGCATGGCTTGCGAGGAGAGGTCGAATATTATGACTGGATTAGAATCTGGACAATTAGTGGCGTGAATCTTTTTGTCCTTATAAGCGGTTGGTTCAATATCCATCTTACTTGGAAAAGTTTATTGAGGTTCTTGGGGATGGTTGTATTTTATCAAATACTATCCTATATAACTGTTTATATTGTAACGGACAGCATCCCGGCATTAAATGTTTTCAATGTCCCTAATCCATCACACAATCCTTTATATGTATTGATATCAGTTATTTTCCCCATAAGTAGCGGGGGGGGTATTGGTTCGTAACAAGCTATTTCGTATTGATGCTGTTAAGCCCATTTATCAATATTGTATTGAATAAAAAATCAAAAAGCGTCCTATTGCTATTGGTTGTATTGCTTTATTTGAGTATCGTTTCAGGTTGGGTTTTCAATAACGGCATAAATAGAGATGGTTACAATGCTTTTCATTTGATAACGATTTATGTATTGGGTGATTGTTTGAGACGCTTTCATATAGCAGAAAGGCGGTCGTATATATTTTGGGCGACTGTATTTGTCATATCGACGATCATTTCTCTTCCTCTGCTTGCATCGCATGAATCCAAACTATTCAGGTATAATAACCCTTTGGTTATATTGGCTTCCATCTCCTTATTTTGTTGTTTTGTAAAAATGAATTTCTCAAGTGGATGGATTAATAAGTTAAGTCGTTCGATGTTTCCTTGTTATCTGATTCAGGACGGTGTATTTGGAATCTATTTATATGGGGTATTATATCAATATAATAAGTTCGTATGGTGGATAGTGCCTGTTTATTTTATAAGCATAATGTGGGCAGCTTACCTGATTGAGAGTTTGCGTCAGAAGCTGATGACGGTCCCAATAAACTCACTTGCATCATTTTTAGAGAAATCTGTATCCATGCATAGTAATACGGTTAACAAATGAAGATTCTGCAAATTAACTTTTATGACTTGTTCAGCACCGGTAATATCATGTTGAATATTGCCAGGGTAGCAAGAGAGCGTGGCCATGACGTTAGGACCGCATCCAAATATATGCGGATGAGTGTTATTCGTAAAAGTAACAACCCGCATCATTTCTATATAGGCAATAGAGTCACCAATACTATTCATCGCTACTTTTCGTGGATAACCGATCTGCAGGATTGCGCTTCCATATTTCCTACTTTAAGGCTGATATATAAAATCGGACGAATCAAACCTGATATCATTCACCTGCATGATATTGTTGGTTGGTATCTGAATATCGGTGTGCTGTTCCATTATTTGAAGAAAAAAAATATTTCAATCGTTTGGACATTTCACGATTGTTGGGCTATAACTGGAAGATGTGTATATTTTGACGCAGCAAATTGCAGCCTTTGGAAAACAGGCTGTGGAAATTGTCCTCAAAAAGAATATATGCCTGGCACATGGTTTTTTGACATGTCTGCCTGGAATTATCGCAGAAAGAAACGGTTGTTTACAGGGATCCGGAATATGACCATAGTAACACCATCTATATGGTTGAAAGAATTGGTATCGGAAAGTTTTTTGCAGATGTATCCAACTATAGTCATCAATAACGGTATTGATCTTAGGTTATTCAAACCAACAGAGGGTGAAACTTACTGTCGTATTAAGGCCCTTAACAAACATATCGTATTGGGCGTAGCCGGCACCTGGTCTACTCGTAAAGGGCTAAACGACTTCTTGTACATGAGTGGCAAATTCCCGGCCGATTACACCATTGTGCTCGTGGGGCTTGCTCAAGAAGAGTTACCTGTTGATACACGGGTCGTAGCAATTAGCCGCACGCACAATCAAGTTGAATTAGCGGAAATTTATACTGCAGCTACCGTTTTTGCCAACCCGACGATAGAAGACAACTTCCCGACTGTCAATATAGAGGCATTAGCTTGTGGCACACCCATCGTTACATATCGCACCGGCGGCTCGCCTGAAAGCGTCGATGAGACTACGGGGGTCGTGGTTGAACAAAATGATATCGAAGGCATGATACAGGCAATAATGCAGATTGCAAATCGAGGCAAAAATAGTTATCGAACAGCTTGTCTGCAAAAATCTGCGAACTACGATATGTCTGCCCGCTTCAATGATTATGTGGATCTGTACGAACAAATTGTAGACAATAGAAAGGCATGAAAATAGGAGTAGTATTACTGAACTACAATTCATATGCAGACACCATCCATTTAGTGGAAGAGTTGCAGAAGCAGAGTGTAGCAGATAGGTTAAGAATCGTAGTGGTGGACAACCATTCGCCAGACGATTCATACCGGCAATTGCTCCCTTTACAGAGGACCTATCCTCACGTTACGGTATTGCGAACCGAACGTAACGAAGGCTACGCACGTGGTAATAACGTTGGGCTCAATTTTTTGCGGCAACAGGGCGAAGTGGATTATGTGGCAGTTATGAACAGTGATATTGTTCTCCTTTCCGATTGTTTGGAGAGGCTGGTAGAGGAGTATAATCTATTACCCGATGCTTGTCTTATTGCTCCATTGCAAGTAATGCTTGACGGGAGAGTCTATCTGGGCAACTCCCTCCCTCGTTTTCGCGATGACTTGAAGAATCTTTTTTACCTTTATCGCTATTGGGAAAAACGGGAGAGCATAAAACGCACGGCGACCGAAGTTTCTGATATTATGCCCAAGATAATCCCGGTAGATATAGTTCCGGGCAGTCTGATGTTTGCTTCGATGGAACGCTTCAGTAAAATCGGTTTTTTCTACCCAGGTACTTTCCTTTTTGTCGAGGAACGATTTGTGGCACATGCTGCACGCAGTCATGGCTACCGGAATTATATCCTTACGGATCGAACTTATCTCCATGCACATTCGCAGACAATCAATAAAGCGTGTTCGTCTTTCGCAAAATATCGCTATCAATATCAAGGTTGGCTTTTATATACTCGTCATTGTCGTCGTTTCGGTTGCATCAAAGCCGCATTTCTATGGTTAGGCATTCAATACTCCTTGCTGGAGATTAAGGCAATGGATATGATAAAAAAAGCAAAAAAGACAATAGGAAACAAGTGGTGATTGGGCATTTTAGACGACTTCTTAAGAATCCACATCTCGGCCAAGGTTGTCAAGGAGTATAGAATATCTATGATTATTGGAAGCACTGATATGTTGTCGGCTATAATCCAATATTGTGTAATCAGCAGTTATTCAAATGTGAAGGAGTAAAAACAGACGGTGTCAAAGCAATTATTTATAAGTACATCTAATATATAAAAAATTGATGAAAAAGAAAATCCTGTTTATTATGGGTTCTTTAGGAGGGGGCGGAGCAGAAAAAGTGCTGATAACGCTTCTGCATTTCTTTGATTATACTCGCTACGATGTGGACTTGTGCTTGCTGAATCGTGTGGGAGTGTACCTCAAAGATATCCCCACTCCGGTAAAGGTTATCTCTCTGTATGAGTCGCCGCATCTTTTACGAGCAAAGATCGACCATAACTGCTATTCGCGGTTAGGTGTAGAGTTTTTTGAGCGAATGCGTATTCGAAATAAAGTGGAGTCCAGTTACGATGCCATCGTTTCTTTTTGCGAAGGGAGAGCCCTGAAGTTTCATAGCTATATTACCGACCATAGCCGCCATAACATTACCTGGGTACACACCGATATGGAAAAACAGGACTATACTTCGGGGCAAGGTTTTCGGGCAAAGCACGAGAAGCGTGCTTACGCAGCGATGGAGACTATCGTGTTTGTGTCGGAGGATGCGAAGAGGGCATTCGGTCGCTATGCTATCCGTTGGGGGGGGGTACCTCAAGCGTATCAGACTGTGGTATTTAATCCCATCAATAAGTCGTTTATAGGTCAGTTCAAAAAAGACAGAATAAGCGAGAATCATCCCTCGCAAATTGTCATGGTAGGTGGCCTGCGACCTCAAAAAGGATTCGATAAAGCCGTTCGTTTGGCTTATCGTCTGAAAAAAGAGAGTATCGACTTTTGCATACGTATAGTAGGAGAAGGGGATTGTCGCAGAGAATTGGAGCAACAGATAGCAGATCTCGATGTTGCGGATCGTGTAAAGTTAGTGGGCTTTCGCAACCCGCCTTATGCTGAAATGGCAAGCGCCGATTTTTTTCTCAGCACGTCTTTGACCGAAGGAATGCCTTTGGTACAACTCGAGGCTATGTGCCTTGGATTGCCGGTCGTTGCGACCCGTTGTACGGGACCAGCCGAGTTGTTGGGCGAGAGTAAGTATGGTTTGCTGGTGGAGCAAGACGACGAATCTATCTATCATGGCGTAGTCCGCATGCTATCAGACTCTACACTTCGCAAGCACTATGCACAAGCGGGCGAGGAGCGACTACGTGACTTTGATACCGAACGCATTATTTACCAAATATACGACTTGCTGAATAAAGATTAATAGTGCTCGATATTTATGAAACGTTGGTTTACGGATTGCAATATCACAGTTTTTACGCTGGTATTTATGAGCGTACAATTTCTCGCATGGGAAGGGGGGACGATCAGTTTGCCTAAGGTAGCATTTATGTGTCTAACGCCTTTTCTGATAGTGATGCGTGCCCCAGTTCTGAGCAAAGCCATTTTGTTCAGCGTGGTCTACTGGGTAGTTACCGTTGCGGTCCGTTTTCTGTATGTTAGCAGTCCGAGAATGTCAACGTTCTATTACGCCCTGATGTTTCTATCCACTTTCTGTTTCTATTACAATATGGTGTATATCAGGCGGGTATTTGTGTTGGAGGATTTTTTGAAAGTAGTGAAGCTGGTTATTTATGCTTATGCTGGTTGTCTTGTTTTACAACAGGCCTGTATGCTGGTTGGCATTCGTATGTTTCCGCTGCTCAATCTGATGAATATGAAGTACTACAGTCTTTTCCGACTCAACTCACTTGCCATAGAGCCTTCGCATGCGGCGCGTCTTCTTACAGTCTATTTCTATGCATTCATCAAACTTCTGGAATTCAAGGATGGCATTGCTCCAAGTATCAAGAAGTTGTGGGGCGAGCATCGGCGGGTCATAATTGCGTTCTTATATGCGATGGTGGCAATGGGAAGCGGTACTGCATTTGTAGGTCTCGCCATCTTATCGCTTTATTTCATCAAGCGTCAATATGCGGTCTATGTGGTGGTGTTTGCTTCGGTGTTTTATATAGTAGTACCGTTTGTCAACTATGAGCCACTCAATAGAGCCATTAACGTATTTGATGTGGCGATAAAGGGCGATACCGAGCTGGTTGCCAAGACTGATCATAGTGCATCTACACGCGTAAATATCATGATCGATACGATAACGCAACTTGACCTGTCCGAGAGTAGTACTTGGCTGGGGCGTAACGATGATAATGAAATGAACTACATGCAGGGATATTCTATTGTATATGCTATTTCGGAGTATGGGCTTATTTCTTATATGTGCAAACTGTTGCTCTTCTTCGCATGCTGTTTCTCTGGTGTATTGGAGCTACTAATATTCGTACTGTTGCTCTCATTCGACGTGGGTAACATTGCCTACGGCTGGGCTATCCTGATGGTTTTCTCAACAATAAAATATTTCAAAAACAACTTACATTCCTAAAAATAAGAGAAGAATCCGAATTATGGAATTGACCTTGTTATTCCATATTTGGGTCATCTGCCGGAAACGGTTTTGTTGTGGGCAGAGAGTTGCGGATATAATCCCCAATTAGGTATTATTCTTATAGCGGGCTGTCCCTTCATCTTCAATATGAAGTTAATCGAGCATTTGTTAGTTTGCCTGATAATATTGGAGTCATCCAGACGACTTTTGATACATTGCCTGAGCAGATCCAACAATTGTTTGCTCCCTTATCTTAAACCGGCCATATATAAGCCTATGCCTATGACGGGATTTTCCAAACGGAATAGGTCTATTGACCTTTAACATCTCCGCGAGAATCATGTTGCGCCTAATTTTTAGGCGAGTACTACGAATTAGAAATAATATATATTATCGAAAGAAAATGAAAACTGAACCGCTGATCTCCATTATTTCCATATTCTATAATTCTGCCGAATATGTCCGCAAGAACGTTGATTCGATAAGAAGTCAGAAGAATGTCAATTTGGAAATCATACTTGTGGACGATTGTAGTTCCGACAATACACGGAGTATTCTTAAGGAATATGCTTCAATCGATTCGCGGATAAAGCTGATTTTCCATGACGAGAATAAAGGGATTTCCGAGGCTCGCAATTCAGGTATTAAAGCAGCCACGGGTGATTGCTTCTATTTTATCGATGGGGATGATTTTCTGACACACTCCCGCTCGTTGGCTACGTTGGCCCGCCATTGGACGGTGGATATGGATTGGGTTGCGGGCAGTTATGAGGTCGTAGACGAGAACGGCCGTATTGTGAGGAAAATATTGCTTCACGAAGGTTGCTATAGATCGAAAGAGGCTATCCGCAAACATTTCGGCGATTTGGACTTCATCTATATCCACAATCGGCTTATCAACGCACGCTTTAAGGATGTGCTCTTTCCTGCCCGGACTATTCACGAAGATCGGTTCTGGAATGTAGCGGCTTATCCCCGTTTGTCCTCCGTCCTGCAACTCAAGGATGTAACCTATTCCTATTTTGCCCGCACTTCGTCGTTTTCCTCAACAACCCGTTTTAACGAAAAGTTCATAGACGATGCTCAGCGACTGTTGGAACAGATGACGCAGCTGGATGCGTATTGGATGGAGACCGCCCGAGGCTTTACTGTTTCACTGATCAAAGCTCTTTACCTCGGAAATAGTCCCGTCGAGCGACGATCGGCTTTTCTTGCTTTCGTGAGAGATCACAATCTGTATTATGCCGGTAAAAATGTGCGGGGGGGGGTACCCCGTATTACCAAAACTATATATTGGATGACGGCACATGGGGTGCCGGACAGCATAATCAAAAGCATAGCCTGGCTTTATAAGTGGGGTTCTTCTAAAATCAACAGACCGATATGACAACAAAACTCCTTATTTGTATTTCCGACTTTCGGCAGGGCGGTATTCCACGATGTTTACAGTCGTTGCTGACGCATATCGACACAGAACGGGTCGCTGTAGATGTAGTATGCCTTTCGCATGAGGGGCCCTATTCGGAACAGATGCCTCGATGCCACGTGATAGCGGAAGATTGGCAAGTAGCCAAATGGATGGTGTTTACAAAGAAGATCACTGTTGGCAATCTGATACAGAATCTGCCTGCCCTGTGCTTGAAAGTGTACCGCAAATTAATATGGCGGATGCTACATCGCGACGTGCTTACAGAACGGTTGCAGCGTATCGGGCAGGGATTACGAGGCTATGATGTTGCCATTGCCTATGCCGAAGGGTATCCTGCACAGGTGGTGGAGGCAATGCCCTGTCAACGCAAATTGCTTTGGATTCACAACGATTATGCTTTTGGAGGAGCGAGGGGTGGCGCGGTGTTGACTAATTATGCAGCATTTAACCGCATTGTTTGTGTATCGCGGGCCACAGAGGAATCGTTTCGTCAGTATCTTCCTCAGTATGCGGCTCAAACCTGCACGCTCCACAACATCACCAACGAGGAGTTTATCCGCAAACAGGCAGTCCAGCCTCTCGCTGATTCCGCATTCCATACGGATCGGTTCACTATCCTTTCCATAGGACGAATCTGTACTCAAAAGCAATTTACAGCTATACCGCCTATCGCGAAGGCTTTGAAAGAACGAGGAGCACCGTTTAGGTGGTATATATTAGGAGACGGCCCCGAGATGGAGGTAAAGACATTGCGGCAAGCCATTAGTGCGTGCGGCGTGGAACAGGAAGTAATACTGCTCGGACGAAGGGATAACCCTTATCAATATCTTCGCCAAGCCGATCTCTTCGCACTTACTTCGCTATACGAGAGTTATCCTACTGTCATCAACGAGGCTCGTTGTCTTGGCATACCCATCATAGCAAATGCCATACCGCCATCATATGAAATGTTAGAAGAGAATGAGGGGATAATAGTACCCAATAACCAAATGGCGGAGGTCATTTCGATCTTGATGAATGATGAAAATGTGAATGGCGTATCCCTTAATTCCATGAAACGACAATCGTTTCACAATAATAATGAAAAGATAATGGAAGCCTTTTATAAGTTGCTAAACGAATAATAGGTTACAAATATTAGGAGGTACTATTTCCGGCAATTGGTTAAATCGAATGAGGCCGGCAAATATTTTTTATTTACGACATTCGGATTGTAAAAAAGGTCTACCAAAGCAACATGACATATCCGCAGGAACCAGGATATTAACGTTGCTCATAAAAGATGAAAATTCGAGGACTTTATTCAGAATGAATTCCCCAAAAATTAAGTTGCAATTTTTCATTAGATAAAAGTGCACAAGGATTATCTGCCATTTATCATAAAAAATAATCTCCACGGATGCTTTCAATAATAATCCCTATTTATAATGGAGCCGATTGCATAACTCGTTGTTTGGATAGTATTTCGTTTGTTCAGTAATGCGGAAAATTTACGTGCGGGAGGGAGCCGCAATCGAGGGGTAAAAGAAGCCGCCGGAGAATATATTCTGTTTATCGATGCCGATGACTATTTTCATCCCGGAGCGGTACCGGAAGGCTTGATGAGAGCTGCGAGTGTTCTGTCCATTATTAATATGAAGAGGGGTATTAAGATTATGTTATAATCCTACAATTACAGCATCAAAAACAAAGGAATATTATAACTCTTATATTAACTAATCAATAACCTGTAAATTATGTTTTTATCCATTATCATACCCTGTTATAATGCGAAGGCGTATATTGGGAAGTGTTTAAACAGCATATGGGATGAAGGGCTTTTGGAAGACGAATATGAAGTTATCTGTATAGACGACTGCTCGACAGACGATACGCTGTTGCATCTATACGAACTGCAAAAATTACACAATAATATGCAGGTACTTCGCAATTGTGAAAATTTGCGGGCAGGGGGGGCACGAAATCATGGAGTAAAAAACAGTTGTGGCAAATATATTTTATTTATTGATGCTGATGATTATATTCATCCCGGTGGACTTCGACAAGCTATTAATCACCTTAAAAAGCAGAATATTGATTTGTTGATGATAGATCATGTTCGAGACATCATGAATGGGAAAATTGGTACAAAAATGATACATTATAATACCAATCAACAGGTAATCTCGGGTAAGGTATTTGCGACAAATTGTCTTGTGCCATTTTCTCCATGTGGATATATCTTCAAGCGATCACTGATGGTCGAAAACGGGATATGGTTTGCAGAACGGGTAACAGGAGAAGACATCGATTGGTCATTTCATATGTTGCTTAAAGCAAAGACAGCTCAATACCTTCCTATAATTCTTTCACATATCGTGATTGTTCCGAATAGTGTCACCGGTACACAACACGCTTCAGTAAAAACGGTATTTGATACGATGAAAACAGGGAAGAGATTGATGTTGTTATCGAATGAGTACCAGAACGACCCCTCTATAACCCGTTTGCTTCATGCCGTTGCTCGTATATGTTATGAAAGGGGAGTGAAACAGATGCTAACAGTGAAGTGTTGGAAACAAAAACAAACAGCTATTCAAACATTGCTGCCTCAAAATATCGATACTCCAAATAACTGTTTCTCTGAATCATATTTAATTTCCTTCATACAGAAACATCCGATCCTGTTTTCTATTGCATCGGATTGCGTTGCACCGTTAGTTAAACTATTAGTTTCTTTGAAGCGGAAAGTTAGAGGACGAATAAATGTTAACTGAATAAAATGATATAATTTTCGGTACAGATGAAGTTGAAGTCGTTTAGGGCACATTGCAAATAGAGTAAACTCTACAATTGAAAAAGTAATCTTTAATATGGCATTAGGTGAAGACTTGAATATTTTGCGCTGATATTTACAAAAAGTAGAAAATAATTAACAACCGTCTAAAAGATATGTCTTAATAGGGTAGCAAATATCCTTTATTATTCTCTATTTAGATCATCCTATTCGAAGAATAGAATTGACGAGTTCCTAATAATTAAATACAAATCATGAAAAATAATCTCACACTTGCCATCTGCATGTACAATGCAGAGAAATACATAGAAGAGACCTTGCAGTGCATCATCGGACAGACGATGCAAGACTTTTATTTACTGATAGTAAATGATTGCAGCACGGATGAAAGCGCACGACTTGTAGAGAACTTTTTCAAAAAGCATCCACGCCAGTACGAATTGGTGAATCTGCCGGAAAACGGGGGATTGTGCGCTGGTCGACGTTATGTAGAAGATCATGCCACTACCCGATATTTGCTGTTTGTTGATGCCGACGATTGCCCTTATCCGACATTGGTGGAGACTCTTTATCATAAAATAACATCGGATAATGACTTGATGGCCGTGGGATGCCATTTGGAGTATATGGATAGCAATGGGCAAAAGATGAAAGGGGGTATTTTTTTAGGAGAAACCAATAAAAAAAGGTTCTATGAAAAGGCTGCCAATGAAAAGCTTATCTTCATGCAACCCACTGCTATTTATGACCGTGAAGTTGCATTGCGAGTAGGAGGGCACAATCTTGTCGGATTCCCAGATGGCAAACCTCGATATCAGGATCTGTGTGAAGATCTGGATTTATGGACTCGCATGAGTGATTTGTACAAAGAGGGGAAAGCCATTGTTGTTGTTCCGGAAATATTATGTCGATATAGAAAGCATGAGCAAGCACTTTCATCCAACTCATTGGGGATGATGCTCCGGATGCGTCATGTAAAGATCAACCTCAAGCGGCGTCGCAGAAACCGACCGGAATTGACCTTTATCGAGTTCTGCGAACAACTTTCGGCAGAAGAAAGACGGAAAATTGAGCGGAAGGCGATCTCGGCGGACTCGCTCCGGGCTGCTTATTACAACTTGCGCCGGGGAAAGCTGCTTTCGTCTGTGAAAGAGCTCTATCGCTCTGTAAGCAACGATCCCGGTTACATAATGGATAAATTGAAACATAATCTGCTGCGAATCAAATGATGAATACCTCTGAATTCTTGAGCGCGATATTCGGTTTTCTGAATGAAGCGACCGAATATGCGGTTTTGCGAAATTTCGATGGTCTCCCTGCGAAAAATACGAGTCGGGATATCGATATCATGATCGAACGAAAGTCGTATTGTGAAATCAAACCGAAACTGCTGTCGCTGGTCGAGCGATCCGGATGGAAAATCGTAACGTATCTCAACAGCGATCGCTTGGTTACCTGGGTATGCGGATGCGTGGATCCCCAAGGTGGTGCAGAACTCGTTCAATTCGACTTCTTTTTCCACACCTCGGTATTCGGCGTCCGTATGCTCGGAGCCGGTGAAGTGCTGAAGCATCGGAAATTCAACGGCGTGCTCTATCATGCGGATCGGGATCATGAATTTCTCGACAAATATCTTTATGACCGGGCGGTCGGGACCGAATATCCCGAGAAGTACCGCTCTACCCGCGAGGCGGCGGAGCACGCTCCGGCCGTGATAGAGAAACTCTCCCGGCTTTTCGGAGTCTCGACGGTGGCGGAGGCCGACCGTGCGGGAGGCCGCAAGCTGCTGCTGCGTGCTGTTCGCTGCAACCTGCTACACCGGCCGTTGGGCTTCGCAGCCGATCTGGGGCGATTCCTGTATTCGTTTTTGCGAAACTATCTTCGTTCGAATACCGGTTTTTCCATCGGATTCACCGGTCCCGACGGTTCGGGCAAGACGACGGTGATCGACCTGATGATCGAGCGGTTGGGCGACGTGTTCCGCAAGGCGCACGCCTATTATCATTTCCGTCCGACGCTGTTCGGCAATCTCGGTGAGGTCGCGCATAGCGCCGGGATCAAGAAGGAGGTGGACCGGAACTACAGCGATCCGCACCGCGGAGGAAAAACGGGTGTATTCAGTTCGCTCGTCCGGCTGGGCTATTACTCGCTGGACTATTTGGCCGGCTATTTCGTCAAGGTGAAATCACAGATTCGTCTGACACGGCTCGTCATCTTCGACCGTTATTATACCGATATCATCTGCGACAGCCGGAGGAGCCGCATCTATCTGAATCCCGTATTCCTCTATTGGTTCGGCCGTCTGTTCATTCCGTCGCTCGACTACAATATTCTTCTGACGGCATCCACGGAGACGATCCTGGCCCGCAAGCGGGAGCTGGACGAGGCGGGGATCCGGGCCATCAACGAGCGGATCGATTTTCTTGCCGGGAAAAAGGGCTATCTGAAAGTGCTCAACGACCGCAGGCCCGAAGATGCCGTGCGCGATATTCTGACGAACGTCTTCGATTCGCAGCATGAAAGGAACCGGAAGAGATTGCAGAAATAAGAAAAAGCTGAATGATGTTGCTTGATACTGCGGTTCGTGCCGATAAGAGCGGTCGCGAACGTCAAGGCCGGATCGATGCCATGCGGGGCTTCGCCATTTTTCTGGTCGTTGTCGGTATATCGAGATGTTCATGTTGGAGCCGGCCGAGGTGTCCGTTTTGGTGCGAATCATCTATTTGTTTCTCGTGATGTCTGCGAACAGGGGAGTGGAGAGTCCGAACCCGGCGTCAGCCGGCTTCGCGATGTAATACAGATCAAAATACAGGTTATGGCAAAACTCTTATCTTGGATCGATAACGCAAAGGCAATCTGCATGATTTGCGTGTTTATTTTGCATTCCGAGGCGTATTATGGTTTCGGAAGTGTGTCGTACGGCATATTGTTCAAGCCTTTCTATGTAAATGCCTTCTTCTTTATCAGTGGCTATTTGTTCTTTGGCAAGTGGCTCAATGTTAGCGCGCTAACAGTAGAGGGGGGGGGTATTTGAAGGCACTCGAGAATGCGGTGTGCAGATTGATGATCCCGTCGCTGATATTCTCTGTAATCGTATTTATCCCGAAAACGGTTTTCCACAGCGAGGACTTGAATATCATGTCGTTCGTGACGCATGTGTTCGGAGGCATAAGTTATTGGTTTACTTCAGCCCTGTTCGTGGCACAGATAGTTTTGCTCACATTGGTAGTGACGTTGCAACGAAAAGATATTTGGACATACCTGCTCTGCAGCGTATTTCTGTTTGCGATCGGGTGGTATCTCAACTGTATTCGTACTGATAATAACGCTGAGGCGTTCTTGCCCTGGTTTTGGAAGACGGGAATCGAATATACGTTATTCATGGCTTTGGGAGGAGTGTATATGAAATACGAGGACCGCATACATGCAAGGAGAAAAGTCATCTTGACACTATCGGCTATCGTATATGTAGTGGCGACGATCATGGCGTTTCGTGGAGTTGGATTCCAGCTGATGGGACTCGGCGGTCGGTGCGATTTGCCCGGAGCCATATGGATAGCATCGGGTATCGCTCTGATCATTGCTTTATGCCGTTACATCGAACATAACCGTTTTTTGTCGTTCATCGGGCAAAATTCAATCGTATTCTATTTCTTTTCGGGTGTGTTTCCCGCCTTTATCGGAATGGTGGCACGGCATATTTTCAGTGACGGAAATTACATCGTGACTATCGCGGTGGCTGCCTTGTCGATAGCTTTGGCGTGGATTGTCACAATGATTATTATCAGGTATTTGCCTTTTCTTATTGATATACGTAATATAAAACGAGGTTAGATTGTGAAGGAGAAGATATTTGTGTCTGGGTATGCCTGCGAGCCGGGACTCGGAAGCGAGATAGGTGTGGGCTGGCACTGGGTGCTGGAAATGTCGAAGTATTTCGAACTCTGGGTATTGACCCGCGAGAGCAACCGTCATACGATAGAGCCCTGGATTGCGGAACACCCGGAATACAGCGGTATACATTTCCTGTATTACGACTGGCCGAGATGGGCCCGGTTCTGGAAGAAGGGGCTGCGCGGAGTGCGTACCTACTACAACATCTGGCAGATCTGCACCAACGGCATCGTGAAACGGACCATGCAGGAGAATGATATCGAGATTTTTCATCACCTGACCTACGGAAACGTACTGTGGAAAGTGAGCTCTTACGGACGAACGCGCTTTTTCGTCTGGGGACCTGTCGGCGGATTGGAGACGGTTCCGGCGGAGTATTCCAGTTTTTACGACAGACGTTCGCGCCTGATCGAAAAGCTGCGTCGTTTCGTTGTGCGGATGACGAAATGGAACCGGGGTTTCCTCCGCAACTGCAAACATGCCGATCTGATTTTGTGCAAGACGGAGATCACGCGCAGCCGGATACCCGCGCGATATGCGGACAAGGCGATTCCGTTTACGGATGTTGCTGCCGATGTCGTTCCGCAGAGCCGGATTTCGGGAAACGGGTCCGGCGTTACGCGCTATATTACGGTGGGACGTCTGGATGCGTGGCGGGGATTCGATCTGGCCATTGAGGCGATAGCTGATGCAGCGCAGAAGAACCCGGCCGTTCGATTGATAATCGTAGGCGACGGACCCGATAAGATTCGCCTGAAGAAAATCGTCGCGGAACGCGGGTTGGGCGAGATCGTCTTTTTTGCCGGCAAGGTTTCGATGGAGGGTTATCGCAAACTGATGCAGGAGTCCGACGTCGTAGTGAATGCGGCCCTGAAAGAGGGGGCCGTAACCGTGTCGTTCGACACCATGGCTTCGGGAAAACCGTTGATCTGTTTGGATACCACAGGTTATACGCGCTATTTTACGAATGAATATGCAATTCTGATTCCCCGGGTCGGGCGGCAGGAGGTAGTTCGCCGTATGGCGGATGCGATGCTGCGTTTGACGGATCCCGTCCAACGCGAGCAGTTGGGAAGGAATGCTCTCGAAGCGTCCTCCCGTTTCTCGTGGGAGAACCACGGCAAGGAGATCCGCGATGCGATAACCGCCGCTTACACATCTTATTCCACCAAATAGTTTTATGAACGTCGAATCTGTTTTGGACCGGATCCTGATAAAGGATTCGGGAGCCCCCTTTTATCGATTCTCCAATTCGGACGGCAAAGTCTGGCTGATGCCCGTTCGGAATATGCGTATCGCGATGAATCTGTATCAGCCGAGCGGTCGGAACGGGAAGGCGATGAAGGCTCTTTTCCCGTGGCTGCATCGTGTGCCCTTGGTTCGGAAAGCCGCTCATGCTCAGAAAGCCCGTTATGCTCTGAACGAGGAGTTGAGGCAGCTCCTCGTCCGCATTTTTCAGGAACCCGATCTCGAATTTTCCGTGTTTTGCGGCACCCCGAGCGTGCATCGCAAAATCACGATGCAAATCAGTTGCGGAAGCCGAATTCTGGGTTATTGCAAGGCGACGGAAAGCGAGGAAATCGCAGCTTTGTTCCGGGGCGAGGCGGAGATGCTGAACGATCTGCACCGCAAAGGCATACAAGATGTGCCGGAATGTCTGTTTTGCGGCGACACGGATCGGAAAGTGACTTTGTTCGTCCAAAGTACTGCGAAGACTTCACGGTCGCTTGTTCTGCATGAGTGGACAGAACTGCATACCGCTTTTTTGGAGAATCTCTACGCACGTACGCGGGAGAGGATGCCTTTCGAGCAGAGCGATTATTATCGGACGCTGAACGAATTGTTGGAGCATGAGGAGTGGCTTCCCGCAGCGGACCGGCCGCTGATCGGACGAATCGTCCGCGAGGTTCTCTCCCGTTTTCGGGGTCGTCAGGTCGACTTTTCGGCCTATCATGCCGATTTTACGCCGTGGAACATGTTCGGGCAGGACAGCCGGCTGTTCGTGTTTGATTGGGAGTATGCCCGCAGGAGCTATCCGCCCATGCTCGACCGATATCATTTCTTCCTGCAAACGGCTCTTTTCGAAAAGGGTTGGCAACTGGACGATATCGCTGCCTATCTCCGGTCGGAGGAGGGACGCTGGGCGGATCCGGAGGCGTTGACACTCTATCTGCTGGACATGATCGCCCGGTTCACCATCAGGGAGAAGGGGCGGATAACGGGAGATATTGCGCACTCCATGGAGATTTGGACGGGTATTTTGAAAAATCTGCAGATATGAAACGGATCGTCTGTTTTCATCTTTACAACGATTACAGCGGCAGCCCCAAGGTGCTGCATATGGTGCTCGGAGGGTTGATCGAAAAGGGTTGCCGGATCGATCTGATCTCTTCGGACGGCGGCGTGCTGAACGAACTGGACGGAAGTCCGGCTTTCCGAAGATACTCCTATTCGTATCGTTTTTCCGAGAATCCGTTGATCGTAATGATGCGGTATGTGTGGATTCAGGTTTACACATTCCTGTTCGCCTTCCGCTATCTTTTCACCCGAAAGACGGTTTTCTATATCAATACGCTGTTGCCGGTCGGTCCGGCGCTGGCCGGCCGGATCATGGGGAAACGGGTGGTCTATCACTATCATGAGAATGCTTTTGTGAAAGGGGCTTTTTACCGAACGCTGTCATGGTTGATGCAACACCTGGCCCATGAGATCATCTGCGTATCGGCCTATCAGGCTTCGTTCCTGAAACGGAAAGAGTGTGTCACGGTCATTCCCAATGCGTTGCCGCGTGATTTCGTGGCCCGGCTGCATCCGAATATTCCGGCCGCCTTCGAACGAAAAACGGTGCTGATGCTCTCTTCGCTGAAGGGGTATAAGGGCACTGCAGAGTTCCTCGACCTGGCAGAAAAGCTGCCACAGTACCGTTTCCTGCTGGTTATCAACGACAGCCGGGAGAATGTCGACGAGTTCATGAGAAAACGGTATCCCGGAGCCGGCAGCCGGCCGGCGAATGCGGCGGTATATCCCCGGCAGAACGATGTCGCGGAGTTTTACGGCAGGGCGTCTTTGGTCCTCAGTCTCTCGGATAAAACGAAATTTATCGAAACCTTCGGGCTGACCGCCTTGGAGGCCATGACGGCCGGATTGCCGGTTATCGTCCCCACGGCAGGCGGTATCGCCGAGATGGTGGAGGATGGCAGGAACGGCTATCGGATCGACGTGCAGCAGCTCGGGCTCATTGCCGCGCGTATCGACGAAATCCTGTCGAATCCCGATCTGTATGGCGGATTGGCGGAGGGGGCTTTGTCGGTCTCCCGGAAATACAGCGCCGAAGCCATGTACGACGGCATCCTGTCGGCGTTGGCCTGACGGCAGCGGATTCGACGATTGTTGAAGAAACTTCGAATATTTAATTTATACTCAATCTTTTATTCTTATGAAACAAGTAGCGGTCGTGGGAACGCAGGGCGTTCCGGCGAGTTACGGTGGTTTTGAAACGTTGGTGGAGAATATCATCGGTGAGAACTGTCCTTCGGATATTCGATATACGATATTTTGCAGCAGCAGGGATTCGGCTGTCCGGATGGAGAATTACAAGGGGTGCCGATTGAAATACATTCCTTTGCATGCGAACGGCATGCAGAGCATCCCGTACGATATCTGGTCGCTGATCCGGGTTATCCGAGGCTACGATGTGATTCTCGTACTGGGTACCTCGGGATGCAGCTTTCTGCCCGTATTCCGGCTGTTCTGCCGGAAACGGCTGATCGTCAACATCGACGGGCTCGAACACCGGCGCGCCAAGTGGGGAAGCCTGGCCCGCCGGGTCCTGCGCTTCTCGGAGGCGATGGCGGTGCGCTTCGCCGACGTGGTGATCGCCGACAACAAGGGCATTCAGGACTACGTGCACGAGACCTACCGCAAAGAGGCGGAGCTGATCGCCTACGGCGGAGATCACGTGTACCGCGATGTGCCGGAGGAGGTTCAGGCCAAGCACCTCGCAACCTACGGACTGACACCCGGCCGCTATGCGATTACGGTCTGCCGCATCGAACCCGAGAACAACTGCCACGTGACGCTGGAGGCCTTCGCGCACAGCGGGAAGAAGCTGGTCTTCATCGGGAACTGGGATCGCAGCGCCTACGGGCGCGATCTGAAGAGCCGATACCGCAACGATCCCGACATCCTCTTGCTCGATGCCATCTACGATCTGGACATCCTCTATTCGCTGCGGGCGAACGCCGGGATATACATCCACGGACACAGCGCCGGAGGTACGAATCCGTCACTGGTGGAGGCCATGTTTTTCGGACATCCGATCATCGCCTACGATGTGGTCTACAACCGGGAGACGACCCGGAATCAGGCCTACTATTTCGCCGATGCCGAGAGCCTGCGCAAGCTACTCGCGCGGCCGGACCTGGACGGTGACGCGATGAAGCGCATAGCCGAGGAGGAGTACACCTGGAAGCACATTTCCAGCCAATATTGCGAACTCTACTAAAGGTATTAAGGATATCGAACGGTTCGAGTGGAAATGGTAGGTTCCGGCCCGCTCCGTTTGCATCGAAAACCGACGATTTTCGTCGGTTTTTTTTGTTCATGGGGACGATCTTGTCCAGCCGTATGCGCGAAAATCGTTATATTTGTACTTGAATACAACCTAAAACAAAACTCCGAATGAAGAAACATTTGATTGCATGGATCGGGTGCCTGCTCGTGTCGGGTGCGACGGCTCAGACGTTGACCTCGCCGGACGGCAACCTGACGATGAATTTCAGTCTGGCCGAGGGGGGAGAGCCCCGCTACGAATTGAGCTACAAAGGGCACGAGGTGATACGCCCGAGCCGTCTGGGCATCGAGCTGAAGGGGGGCATGAAGCAGACAACCTTCTCGCTGGACACTCCGGGGCGTCCGATCGATCCCCGAACGACGCTCTACAGCGATTTCGAGGTGGCTTCGACCGCTTCGACCTCCTGCGACGAGACCTGGCAGCCGGTATGGGGCGAGGAGGCGGAGATCCGCAACCGCTACAACGAGCTGCTCGTGACTCTTCGCCAGCCGGCCACCGGGCGTGTGATGGCGGTGCGTTTCCGGCTCTTCGACGACGGCCTCGGATTCCGGTACGAATTTCCCGAGCAACCCGATCTGATCTATTTCGTCATCCGCGAGGAGCGGACGCAGTTCGCCATGACCGGCGACCACACGGCGTGGTGGATTCCCGGCGATTACGACACGCAGGAGTACGACTACACCCGCTCGCGGCTCTCCGAGATCCGCGGCCGCATGGGAGGTTCGGTCACCGACAACCTCGCGCAGACCTCCTTCTCGTCAACGGGGGTGCAGACCTCGCTGCAGCTCAAGACCGACGAGGGCATCTACATCAACCTGCACGAGGCGGCGCTGGTGGACTATCCCTGCATGCACCTGCTGCTCGATGACAAGAACTTCGTTTTCGAATCGTGGCTGACCCCCGATTCCCGGGGCGACAAGGGCTACATGCAGGCGCCCTGCCACACACCCTGGCGCACGATCATCGTGTCGGACGACGCCCGCGACATCCTCGCTTCGCGCATGACGCTCAACCTGAACGAGCCCTGCAAGATCGAGGATACGTCGTGGATCCATACCTGCAAGTACGTCGGCGTATGGTGGGAGATGATTACGAGCCGTTCGACCTGGTCCTACACGAATGACGTGCCGGCCGTGCAGCTGGGCGTCACGGACTACTCGAAGCTCCGTCCGCACGGACGTCACGGAGCGACGACCGAACACGTGAAGGAGTACATCGACTTCGCCGCCGAGCACGGGTTCGATGCCGTACTGGTCGAGGGCTGGAACGAAGGCTGGGAGGACTGGTTCGGCAAGTCGAAGGATTACGTCTTCGATTTCGTGACCCCCTATCCCGACTTTGATGTCGAGGAGGTGCACCGCTACGCCTCCGGCAAGGGGGTGAAGATCATCATGCACCACGAGACCTCGGCCTCGGTCCGCAACTACGAGCGCCATCTCGACCGGGCTTATCAGTTCATGCGCGACAACGGCTACGACGCCGTGAAATCGGGCTACGTGGGCAGCATCATTCCGCGCGGCGAGAACCACTACAGCCAGTGGATGGTCAACCACTACCAGTATGCGCTGGAGAAGGCGGCCGACTATCGGATCATGGTCAATGCCCACGAGGCGGTCCGTCCTACCGGCCTGTGCCGCACGTGGCCCAACCTGATCGGCAACGAGTCGGCACGCGGTACGGAGTATCAGGCGTTCGGCGGTTCGAAGCCCGAGCATGTCTGCGTGCTGCCCTTCACCCGGCTGATCGGAGGTCCGATGGACTATACGCCCGGTATCTTCGAGCAGGATATCTCGAAGATCAACCCGCGCAACCGTTCGCATGCCAACTGTACGATAGCCAACCAGCTGGCCCTCTATGTCACCATGTCGTCGCCCCTGCAGATGGCGGCCGACCTGCCCGAGAACTACAACCGTTTCCTCGACGCCTTCCAGTTTATCAAGGACGTGGCGCTGGACTGGTCGGAGAGCCGCTATCTGGAGGCCGAGCCGGGTGAATACGTCACCGTGGCGCGCAAGGCGAAGGGGTCGGGCGAGTGGTTCGTGGGCTCTACGGCCGGCGGCGAGCGCACGTCGCGGATCGCGTTCGACTTTCTGGAGCCCGGAAAGAGCTATGTCGCCACGATCTATGCCGATGCTCCCGATGCGCACTACCGCACCAATCCGCAGGCCTACGTGATCCGCAAGGCGGTCGTGACCTCGAGGTCGCAGCTCGTGCAGTTCGTCGCGGCCGGCGGCGGATACGCGGTCTCGCTGAAGGAGGCGACCGACAAGGCGCAGACGAAAGGGCTGAAGCGGTTGTAACCGGTCTGCATAAAAAAATAGCGGGACGCAAATGGCGTCCCGCTATTTTTTTTGTTCGAAAACCTTACTCGACGATCGTCACTATCAGCGGAGCGGCGACGGACGCCGTAGTCTGCTCGAGGGTCTCCATCCAGTCGGGCATGTCCTCCACGCCGCCCTGGCTCCAGCCCGAACCGGCGTAGTAAACCGACGGTACGCCGTTCTCCACCTCCGTTACGGCCAGTGCGTGACCCGCTGCGTCGGCCAGGAAGTCGGCTCCGGGAAGGATGACGCCGAAGTAAAGGTCGCCGTCGATCTCGGGCTGCTTCGAGTCGGATGCAGCCTCGTAGAAGCCCAGCCACTCCTCGGTGGCGGTGAGCCCCTTGACGTCGTGGCGCACGAAGCCGGCGGCTACGGGCAGGGTGGTGAAGTCGCCCTCGTAGGTGTTCTCGATGCGGTTGAAGTGGCTGCCGGCATCGAGCGAAATCACCTTCGTCAGCGATACCTGACGGTTGCCGACGGCGAAGGGGGCATAGGTGAATCTCACCGTGGTGCGGATGGGGCCGTTGTCGAGGGTCTCCCAGGTGGCGAAGTTGCGGCTCATCCACAGCGTGTCGTTCACGTAGGGAGCCGAGGCACCGGCGCCCAGCGTGCGGCCGACCTTGTAGCAGTCCATGCCGTCACCGTAGTTGTGGTGGTAGTTGCCGCGCAGGTAGCGGGCATCGACTACGAGCGTATCGACGCACTTGACCCAGGTGTCGAAGCCCGGCGTGGCGAGCATTTCTCCCGGAGCGGTCTCCAGTGCGGGGCCGTAGGCGCGGAAAGCCACCTTGTCGTTCTCCCAGGCGTAATCGTCCAGCCGCTCGGGAACGAATCGTCCGTAGGCCTTCGGAGTGTAGGCGCTGCGTTGGCCCGTCTTGATCGTGTAGATGCGGGTGGCCTGCTCCTCCACGTCGCACTGGAAGATCAGCGCCTGCGGTTCGTCCTCGCCCAGGTAGAGCACCTGCGAGGGGATCTCTACGTTCTCGTCGTCGAATACGACGATGTTTTCCGGGGTCGCCCCCTTCAGCGCGGCGACTTCGCTCCACGCCACCTCGACGGTTTCATCCTCGCGATCCGTTTCGGAGAGGTTGCTCACCTCGATCTTGAGGGTCGGCGCCGCACAGGCCGTCAGGAGTGCGGCGAACGCAATCGGAAAGTAATGTTTCATTGTTGTACCGGAGTTTTTGAAATTTGCATTTATGATAGACAAAAGTAATAATAATCCGGGATATACCGCTTTCCCGGGCCGCTTTTATTTGAGAAACGGCAAATATTCGACTTTTTCTGACAAATTTTCACATTGCGGATCCCGAAAAATGTTGTACTTTTACCTACTGAAACAGAACGTAAAAAATCAACTTAAAATAGAGCGAATCATGAAACAGTTCAACGACGAAAATTTCTTGTTGCAGACCGAGACGGCGCAGCGCCTCTATCACGAACATGCAGCCAAGATGCCCATCATCGATTACCACTGTCACCTTATTCCTGAGTACGTAGCTTCGAACCACCGTTTCGACAACCTGTCGAAGATCTGGCTGGAGGGCGACCACTACAAGTGGCGCGCCATGCGTACCAACGGCGTGGACGAGCGCTTCTGCACCGGTAAGGATACGACCGACTGGGAGAAGTTCGAGAAGTGGGCCGAGACGGTACCTTATACCATGCGCAACCCGCTTTACCACTGGACGCACCTGGAGCTGAAGACCGCGTTCGGCGTCGGGAAGTTGCTCAACCCTTCGACCGCCCGCGAGATCTACGACCACTGTACGGCCCTGCTCCAGACCCCGGACTACTACGCCCGCGGCCTGATGAAGCACTACAACGTGGAGACCGTCTGCACGACCGACGATCCGGTGGATTCGCTGGAGCATCATATCAAGGTGGCGCAGGACGATTTCGGCGTGAAGATGCTGCCCACGTGGCGCCCCGACAAGGCGATGGCCGTCGAGGTTCCCGCCGAGTTCAAGGCCTATATCGACCGGCTGGGCGAAGTGGCCGGAGTCGCGATCACCCGCTTCGCCGACGTGATCGACGCCCTGCGGATCCGTCACAAGTTCTTCGAGTCGGTGGGCTGCCGCCTGAGCGACCACGGTATCGAGGAGTTCTATGCCGAGGACTACACCCAGTCGGAGATCGACGCCATCTTCCTGAAGGTATACGGCGGCGGGGAGCTCACCCGCGAGGAGATTCTCAAGTACAAGACCGCCATGATGGTCGAGTTCGCCGTCATGGACTGGGAGACCGGCTGGACCCAGCAGTTCCACTACGGGGCCATCCGCAACAACAATACCCGCATGTTCCGGCAGCTGGGGCCCGATACGGGCTTCGACTCGATCGGCGACTTCACGGTAGCCAAGAAGATGTCGAAATTCTTCGACATGCTCGACGGCCGGGACAAACTGACGAAGACCATCATCTACAACCTCAATCCGCGCGACAACGAGCTGATCGCCACCATGCTGGGCAATTTCCAGGACGGCCGCTACGGGCCGGGCAAGATTCAGTTCGGTTCGGGCTGGTGGTTCCTCGACCAGAAGGACGGCATGGAGAAGCAGATGAACGCCCTCTCGGTGCTGGGTCTGTTGAGCCGCTTCGTCGGCATGCTTACCGACTCGCGCTCGTTCCTCTCGTACCCCCGTCACGAGTATTTCCGCCGCACGCTCTGCAACCTGCTCGGAAACGACATCGAGAACGGCCTGCTGCCCGCTTCGGAGATCGACTTCATCGGTCGGGAGATCGTCGAGGGCATCTGCTACCGGAACGCCAAGGAATATTTCAAATTCTAAAAGAGACATACATACTTTTTTAACCATTAAATAAACAAGAGACTATGAAAGTTGTAACTTTAGGTGAAATCATGTTGCGCCTCTCCACTCCGGGCAATACGCGCTTCGTTCAGTCCGATTCGTTCGACGTCGTTTACGGCGGCGGCGAGGCGAATGTAGCCGTGAGCTGTGCCAACTACGGTCACGACGCATACTTCGTCACCAAGCTCCCGAAGCACGAGATCGGCCAGTCGGCCGTGAACGCACTCCGCCGCTATGGTGTGAAGACCGACTTCATCGCCCGCGGCGGCGACCGCGTAGGTATCTACTATTTGGAGACCGGCGCTTCGATGCGTCCTTCGAAGGTGATCTACGACCGCGCCAACTCGGCTATCGCCGAGGCGGATGCTTGCGACTTCGATTTCGATGCCATCATGGAGGGCGCCGACTGGTTCCACTGGTCGGGCATCACCCCCGCCATTTCCGATAAGGCCGCCGAACTGACGAAGCTGGCCTGCGAGGCCGCGAAGCGTCACGGCGTTACGGTTTCGGTCGACCTAAACTTCCGCAAGAAGCTCTGGACCAAGGAGAAGGCCCAGTCCATCATGCGCCCCCTGATGCAGTACGTCGATGTCTGCATCGGTAACGAGGAGGATGCCGAGCTCTGTCTGGGCTTCAAGCCCGATGCCGATGTCGAGAGCGGCAGCACCGATGCCGAGGGATACAAGGGCATCTTCGAGCAGATGGCCCGGACCTTCGATTTCAAGTACGTGATCTCGACCCTGCGCGAGAGCTTCTCGGCTACGCACAACGGCTGGAAGGCCATGATCTACAACGGCAAGGAGTTCTACACTTCGAAGCGTTACGATATCAATCCGATCATCGACCGCGTAGGCGGCGGCGACTCCTTCTCGGGCGGCATCATCCACGGTCTGCTGACTAAGCCGAACCAGGGCGAGGCGCTCGAATTCGCCGTAGCCGCTTCGGCACTGAAGCACACCATCAACGGCGACTTCAACCTGGTATCGGCCGAAGAGGTGGAGTCGTTGGCCGGCGGTAACGCGAACGGTCGCGTGCAGCGCTGACGATCCGGTTTGTCTCACCTTAATTTTAAATTATAGAGAAAAGAAATGGCAAGATTCGATAAGGTCGCCGTACTGAAGAAGATCGGCGAGACCGGCATGGTTCCGGTATTTTATCATAAGGACGTCGAGGTGGCGAAGAAGGTCGTGAAGGCCTGCTACGAGGGCGGTGTCCGTGCGTTCGAGTTCACCAACCGCGGCGATTTCGCGCATGAAATCTTCGGCGAGCTGGTGAAGTGGGCCGCCCGGGAGTGCCCCGAGCTGGCGCTGGGCATCGGTTCGGTAGTCGACGCCCCCACGGCTGCGCTTTACATCCAGCTGGGTGCCAACTTCATCGTGGGTCCGCTGTTCAATCCCGATATCGCTCCCGTCTGCAACCGCCGTGCGATTCCCTACTGCCCGGGCTGCGGCACCGTTTCGGAGATCGGCAAGGCTCAGGAGCTGGGCTGCGATTTGACGAAGCTCTTCCCGGGCGACGTCTACGGTCCCAACATGGTGAAGGGTCTGATGGCTCCCTGCCCCTGGACGAAGGTGATGGTGACCGGCGGCGTATCGCCCGATCGCGAGAACCTGACCTCGTGGTTCAAGGCCGGTGTCTACTGCGTGGGTATGGGCTCGAAGCTCTTCCCCAAGGAGAAGGTGGCCGCCGAGGACTGGGCCTATGTGACGGCCAAGTGCAAGGAGTGTCTCGACATCATCGCCGAACTGCGCAAATAGACTTTCGACCGCATGCCGTCCGCGGACGGCATGCGGTTCATTTCACTTTATCAACCTGAAAAACCAACCGAATTTCAATAATGACAAATTCCAAATCGACATCCGCACAGCTGATGACTAACTGGCGCTGGTGGATGTGTCTGCTGCTTTTCGTTGCTACCACGGTCAACTACATGGACCGTCAGGTGCTGTCGCTTACCTGGAAGGATTTCATTGCTCCCGAATTCCACTGGACCGATGCCGACTACGGCACCATCACCGCCGTCTTCTCGATCTTTTATGCCGTCTGCATGCTCTTTGCCGGCCGCTTCGTCGACTGGATGGGCACCAAGAAAGGTTATCTGTGGGCCATCGGCGTATGGTCGGCCGGCGCCTGCGTGCATGCCGCCTGCGGCTGGGCCACGGTCCACATCGAGGGATACGGATCGGTAGCTGCCATGACGGCCGTCGAGAGCGGATCGGCCGCCGCATTGGCAATCGCCTCGACGAGCGTATGGCTGTTCCTGGCCGCCCGCTGCATCCTGGCACTCGGCGAGGCCGGCAACTTCCCCGCCGCCATCAAGGTAACGGCCGAGTACTTCCCCAAGAAGGACCGTGCGTTCGCCACCTCGATCTTCAATGCCGGCGCTTCTGTCGGCGCTCTGGTCGCTCCCGCGACGATTCCGCTGCTCGCCCAGTATTTCAAGGACAAGGGCATCGGCGGCGGCTGGGAGATGGCGTTCCTCATCATCGGTGCCCTGGGCTTCCTGTGGATGGGCTTCTGGCTCTTCATGTACGATAAACCCGAGCAGTCGAACTACGTGAACGACGCCGAGCTGGAGTATATCCATCAGGACGATGCCGAGCAGGCAGCCGGCGTTCAGAAGGAGGAGAAGGCCGAGAAGACCATCCCCTTCTGGCAGTGCTTCACCTACCGCCAGACCTGGTCGTTCATCGTCGGCAAGTTCTTCACCGACGGCGTATGGTGGTTCTACCTGTTCTGGGCTCCCGCCTACTTCTCCGACCAGTACGGCTACTCGTCCAGTTCGGGAATGGGTATCGCGCTGATCTTCACGCTCTACGCCATCGTGACCGTACTGTCGATCTTCGGCGGCTATCTGCCCAAGCTCTTCGTCGACAAGAAGGGTATGAATCCCTATGCCGGCCGCATGTTGGCTATGCTGATCTTCGCCTTCCTGCCCCTTCCTGCCCTGTTCGCGCAGAGCGCTGGTACGGTGTCGGTATGGTGGCCCGCCGTCATCATCGGTCTGGCCGGTGCCGGGCACCAGGCATGGTCGGCCAACCTCTTCTCGACGATCGGCGACATGTTCCCCAAATCGGCTATCGCCACCATCACCGGTATCGGCGGTATGGCCGGCGGTGTGGGCTCGTTCCTGATCAACAAGGGGGCCGGTGCGCTGTTCACCCACTCGGAGAAGATGGGCGCGGCCTTCCAGTTCATGGGATTCGAGGGCAAGCAGGCCGGTTACATGATTATCTTCTGCATCTGCGCCGTGGCCTATCTGGTGGCGTGGACGATCATGAAGACGCTCGTGCCGAAGTACAAGCCCATCGTGCTGAAGTAATCGAACCTTTAAAAACTGAATGAAAATGATGAAGGAATTGAATAAGACGACGGTCGAGAAGAAGGACCGCCCCGTGAAGATCCTCCAGTTCGGCGAAGGCAACTTTCTGCGCGCCTTCGTGGACTGGCAGATCGATATCGCCAATGAAAAGGGGGTGATGGATGCCGGTGTGGCTATCTGTCAGCCGATCATCGATCCCGAGCACAAGGTGCTGGGCATGATCGACCTGCTGCACAAGCAGGACAATATGTATCACGTCTATCTGGAGGGTATCGAGAACAAGAAGCCCGCCAAGGACGTGCGTCTGGTGAAGAGCGTGATGGATTCGTTCAACCCATACGTGGAGTATGAAAAGTACGAGCGCTATTTCCTCTCGCCCGAGCTCAAGATCACCATCTCGAACACCACCGAGGCCGGTATCCGCTACGAGGAGGGCGACGACCTGACGGCCTGCCCGCCCAAGTCCTATCCCGCCAAGATGACCGCGCTGCTCTACAAGCGCTTCAAGCACTTCAACGGCGATCCGACGAAGGGTCTGTGCATCATCTGCTGCGAGCTGATCGAGAACAACGGCTCCACGCTGCACGAGTATGTCATCAAGCACGCCGAGTACAACGGGCTGGGGCAGGAGTTCATCGACTGGGTAGAACGGAACTGCCACTTCTGCGATACGCTCGTGGACCGCATCGTTCCGGGCTTCCCGCGCGATACGATCAACGAGATCAAGGAGGAGATCGGCTACGACGACAACCTGGTCGTGAAGGCCGAGCTGTACCATCTGTGGGCCATCGGCGGCCCCGGCTATAAGGAGGTGATGAAGGAGCTGCCGCTCGACAAGGCCGGCCTGCACGTCATCTTCATGCCGTCGATCAAGCAGTTCCGCGACAAGAAAGTGCGCATCCTGAACGGTTCGCACACCGGTATGGTGCCCATCGGACTTCAGATGGGCTGCGAGACGGTGATGGATGCCTTCAATACGCCCGCCATTGAGAAGTTCGTCAACGACATGGTGGCCGAGGAGGTGATCCCGATGATCGAGGAGGACCAGAACGAGCTGAAGGCCTTCGCCGCCGGCATTCTGGAGCGTTTCTACAACCCCTTCATCAAGCACATGCTGAAGACCATCTCGCTCAACTCGCTCTCGAAGTGGGAGGCGCGCAACTACCCGACCGTGAAGGACAACTGGTTCAAGGCGCACCGCTTGGCCGAACACGAGCTCTTCACCTTCGCCGCTCTGCTGACGCTCTACAGCGGCAAGACCGGATTCCAGCCCGACGATACGGCCGAGTTCGTGGAGTTCATCCGGAAGAACTGGGATTCGAACGACGCGGAGGCTACGGTGGAGAAGATCGTCAAGAGCAACATCTTCACGGTCGACTTCTCCGAGGTCGAGGGCTTCATCCCGGGCGTAGCCGCCTATGTGAAGGATATCGAGGCGCTGGGCATGGCCGAGGCCTTGAAGAAGTTCCAGTCGAAATAAGGGAGTCCGAACGGACGAAATCAGTTCTCGGGCGGGGCGGCATTTCCGGCTTGCTCCGCCCGGATTTTTTCAACCAACCGCTTTACAAGAACGAACGCGAATGAAAAGATACATGAAAATCAACGCGGCGGATAACGTCTGCGTCATCCTGGCCGACGGCGTGAAGGCCGGCGAGCAGATCGAAATCGACGGCGTGCGGGTGATCCTGAAGGAGGATGTCGCCCGCGGACACAAGGTCGCCCTGCGGGATATCGCCCAGGGGGAGAATGTCGTGAAATACGGCTATCCGATCGGTCACGCCACGGAGGCGATTCCGGCCGGCAGCTGGATCCACTCCCACAACCTGAAGACCAACCTGCACGACAACCTGGAGTACGACTACGAACATAAGGTGTACGAGGTGAACTATCCCGTGCGCGAGGTGATGGTGAACGGTTACCTGCGCAAGAACGGCACGATGGGCATCCGCAACGAGTTGTGGATCGTTCCGTCGGTGGGCTGCGTGAACGGTCAGGCGCAGGCCATCGCCGACCGCGTGAAGGCCGAGTGCGACTGCTCGCATCTGGACGACGTGCGGGTCTACACCCACAACTACGGCTGCTCGCAGTTAGGTGACGACCATGCCAATACGCAGCGGGCGCTGGCGGCTCTCGTCAAGCATCCCAATGCCGGTGCCGTGCTGGTGCTGGGTCTGGGCTGCGAGAACAATCAGGTGTCTGCCCTCAAGGAGGAGATCGGCGAGTGGGACGAGGAGCGGGTGAAGTTCCTCATCGCGCAGGAGGTCGAGGACGAGATCGGGACCGGATTCGAGATCTGCCGCGAACTGGTGGAGAAGACCCGGGCCGACAAGCGTCAGCCCCTGCCCCTGAGCTACCTGAAGGTGGGCCTCAAGTGCGGCGGCTCGGACGGATTCTCCGGCATCACGGCCAACCCGCTGGTGGGCCTCTTCTCCGACTGGCTGATCGCTCAGGGCGGCACCTCGGTGCTGACGGAGGTGCCCGAGATGTTCGGTGCCGAAACCATCCTGATGAACCGGGCCGAGAGCCGGCAGGTGTTCGACTCGACGGTCTGCCTTATCAACGACTTCAAGGGCTACTTCCGCAAGTACGACCAGCCCATCTACGAGAACCCCTCGCCGGGCAACAAGAAGGGCGGCATCACCACGCTGGAGGAGAAGTCGCTCGGCTGTGTGCAGAAGGGCGGAGCGCAGCAGGTCGTCGACGTGCTGAGCTACGGACAGCCCATCGTGAAGCAGGGACTGAATCTGTTGCAGGCTCCCGGCAACGACCTGGTGGCCGCCTCGGCGCTGGCTCTCTCGGGCTGTCAGCTCGTCCTCTTCACCACGGGCCGCGGTACGCCGTTCGGATCGTTCGTCCCCACGATGAAGGTCTCCACCAATACCCAGCTCTCGACGTTCAAGCAGAACTGGATCGACTTCAATGCCGGCACGCTCGTCGAGGACGAGGAGCCGCAGGCCGTGCTGGAGCGCTTCATCGGAAAGGTCCTTGCCACGGTGAACGGCGAACACCTCAAGCATGAAATGACGGGCTTCAAGGAGATCGCCATCTTCAAAACCGGCGTAACCCTGTAGGCTCATGCGGCGTCTGCTCACAACGTGCTGTATCCTCCTCGGCCTGAGCCTTGCGGCCCGGGCCGGGGAGGTATATGTCGTCGATTGCAACGGCGGGGGCGACTTCACCTCCGTGCAGGCCTGCTTCGATGCGCTGCCCTCCAAGCCGGCGGCGTGGCGTACGGTCCGGATCATGCCCGGCACCTATCGCGAGAAGGTCACGCTCGACGTCTATAAGGACAAGGTGGCTATTCTGGGCGAAGAGGGGGTGCGGATCGTCTGGAACGACTACTCCGGCCGGGTGGTCGACGGCTACGAACTGACTACCTATGACTCCTGGACCCTCTCCATTCAGGCCGACGAGGTCTATCTGGCCGGGGTTACGGTCGAGAACGATGCCGGCCGGGTCGGGCAGGCTGTGGCGCTCGAAACGCGCGGCGACCGCATCTGGATCGACCGCTGCCGGCTGATCGGCGATCAGGATACCTTCTTCACGAAAGGCTACGTGTCGCGCGTCTACGTCTCGGACAGCCATATCGAGGGGACCACCGATTTCATCTTCGGCCCTTCGATCGTCTATTTCCGCAACTGCTCGATCCGCTGCAAGGCTGACAGCTACATCACCGCCGCTTCGACGACCGAGCGGAACCGCTACGGCTATATCTTCGATTCGTGCCGGGTGACGGCGGACGAAGGGGTGACGAAGCTCTACCTGGGCCGCCCCTGGAAGTCGACCGCCCGCACGGTGTGGATCTGCTGCGACCTGCCGGCCGCCATCCGCCCCGAGGGGTGGCACAACTGGCGCGACCCGGCGCGCGAGCGGACCTCGTTCTATGCCGAGTGGGGCTGCACGGGTCCCGGAGCCGACCGCTCGCGGCGTGTCCCCTGGTCGCACGAGCTGACTCCGGAGCAGGCGGCCGAACATACCGATCTGAAGCAGGTATTCGCCAAAAAGACCGGTTCGGAGCAGTTCCGCGACGACTGGGATCCGTGCGATTCCGCTTGTCCGGCCGTGCGGCACCGTGATTCATCGAAACTGTAAAACCAAACTCAACCTATGAAAAAACTCTTTATTCTCGGCGCTCTGTTCGTTGCTGCGGCAACGCAGGCGCAAACGGTCTGGACGCCGGACTTGGGCAATGGGAAATACAAGAACCCCGTGCTCTACGCCGACTACTCCGACCCCGACGTCATCCGCGTGGGCGACGACTACTGGCTCACCGCATCGTCGTTCAATCACATGCCCGGCTTGCCGATCCTCCACTCCACCGATCTGGTGAACTGGGAGCTGGTAAACACCGTATTCCTCCATCAGGAACCGCTGGAGACCTTCGATAAGGTGACCCCCGGCGAGGGTGTGTGGGCTCCGGCCATCCGCTATCATAACGGCGAATATTACATCTACTGGGGTAACCCCTACGAGGGCGTCTACATGACCAAGACCACCGACCCGCGCGGCGAGTGGTCGAAGCCGCATCTGGTGAAGAAGGCCGAGGGCATCATCGATACCTGCCCCCTCTGGGACGAGGACGGCAGGGCCTATCTCGTGCACGGCTGGGCCGGATCGTGCGCCGGTTTCAAGAGCGTGCTCTCTGTGACGGAGATGACCCCCGACGGCAAGAGCCTCTTCGGCGACGAGGTGATGATCTTCGACGGCCATGACGCCCATCCTACGGTCGAGGGCCCCAAGTTCTACAAGCGCAACGGCTGGTACTACGTCTTTGCCCCGGCGGGCGGTGTGAAGCCCGGCTGGCAGATCGTGCTGCGTTCGCGCTCGCCCTTCGGCCCCTACGAGTGCCGTACCGTGCTCCATCAGGGCGATACGGACATTCCCGGACCCCATCAGGGCGGCTGGGTCGACGACGTGAACGGCGACTGCTGGTTCATGCACTTCGTGGACATGTACGCCTACGGCCGCGTGGTACACCTGCAACCCATGACCTGGAGCGATGACGACTGGTGCCTGATCGGCATCGACCGCAACGGCGACGGCATCGGCGAGCCCGTGCACACCTACCGCAAGCCGGCCGGTAAGAGCGAGGTGAAGACGCCCGTAGATAACGACGAGTTCAGCGACCGCCGGCTGGGTATTCAGTGGCAGTGGCCCGCCAATCCGCAGACGGGGTGGTATTTCACCAACCCGACCGACGGCGAGGTGCGTCTCTACTGCAAGCACTTCGACGGCGTGCAGAGCCTCTGGAAGGTGCCCAATCTGCTCCTGCAGAAAGTGAACGCCCCGAACTACACCGTGACGACGAAGGTGTCGTTCCGGGGAGCCTACGAAGGGGATCGGGCCGGTCTGGTGATGATGGGCCGCAGCTATGCTACGCTCGGCTTCGAGTATCGCGGCGGCAAGGTCTATCTGACGCAGGAGGAGTGCATCGGCGCCGACAAGGGAAAAACCGCTGTCCGGAACAGCGAGGTGGAGCTGGAAAGCGGCGAGGCGTGGCTGCGCTGCCGCATCGAGTTGCAGAAGAACGACGACGGCACGCCCCGCATGCTCTGCAACTTTTCCTACAGCACCGACGGCAAGAAGTTCAAGCCGCTGGGCAAGTCGTTCGTGGGCCGCGAGGGCCACTGGATCGGCGCGAAGATCGGCTATTATGCTACGGCCGAGATCGTGAAGAACGACGGCGGCTGGCTCGATATCGACTGGTTCCGTACCTCGGCGAAGTAGGGCGGCGGTTCCTGAACAGACTGAACCCCCGGGAGCGAAAAGCTCCCGGGGGTTCGTTTTACTTCGGACGGATTATTTCCGCTCCTTGATCTGGCCGGTACGGAAGGCGGCCAGCAGCTGCTTCAGGTCGTCGATCTGCACCTGCAACTCCTTGCCGATGGTCGTGTCGCGGACGGTCAGCCGCCGCGGAGCGGTCTCGACCGTCAGGCGCGTCGAGATGATGTCGCGCCCCTCGACGATGGCCCTCACGCTCGTCTCGAAGGGCTGGTGCTGCACCAGATAGAGACCGTGCGAGTTGAAGATCAGCGTGTAGCCCGCAATGCCCGTTTCGGCCTGATAAGCCTTCGAGAATCCGCCGTCGATCATCAGCAGCTTGCCTTCGGCCTTGATCGGGCTCTCGCCCTTGCCGCTCTTGACGGGGATGTGGCCCGAGATGATGTGCGAAGTGTCGGGATCGAGTCCGAAGGCCTTCAGAATCTTGCGGCAGATCGTGGCATCCTCCATATGGCGGTAGTAGGCACCTTTGGTCTCCTTGTGGGTGGCCTTGTCGGCGATGAAATAGCGCTCGAAGGTCGTCATGCGGTCCTTGTCGAAAAGGGGCGAGCAGGGGCCGCACCACAGATACCACATGTAGTCGAGCGCTGAGCGGACCCCTTCGTGCGACCGGTTGCCGAAATAGGCCTTGCGGGCAATGCGGTCGATGCGGTCCAGCAGGGCCTTGCCCGAGTAGGCGTGGCCGTCAATCGTCACCTCGCGGAACTCGCCCTCCTCGGTCATGGGGATCGAGGCGTGATACATCAGGTTGGAGTTGAGGATCAGATAGAGCCCGCCCTTGGCGTAGAGCAGGCGGATGTGCTTTTGCAGCTTTTCGCAGTTGCGGAACGAGGAGAGCAGCGAGTTGACCACCTCCTGCTCGTCGACCGAGAGTCGGTAAGGATCGGCCGGGTCGATCGTCGGGAAGAGGGTATCGGTCAGCGGATGCTCCTTTCCGTCGATCCGGATGGTGCCCTGCCCGAAGTCGATAGCGCCCAGCAGCAGGCGGTCGTCCATGCCGTATTCGGGGTGCCGCAGGATCAGCTCGCCCTCCAGCTTGAACTGGAGTATGGCGATGGCCTTGTGCATCTGGGCCAGCAGCCGCAGGTCGCGGGCGCTGTGCGTACCCTTTTGCAGTTCCACGACCTGAAAGGCCGTGCAGGGGTCGTCGGCGTAGGTCTCCATCGCGAAGCGGGCCAGCGGCAGCAGGTTGATGCCGTAGCCGTCCTCCAGCACGTCCAGATTGGCGTAACGTGCCGAAAGCCGCAGGACATTGGCGATGGAGGCAAGGTTGCCCGCCGCAGCACCCATCCACAGCAGGTCGTGGTTGCCCCACTGAATATCGAACAGATGGTAGTGGGAGAGGGTGTCGAGAATGATGTGGGGCCCGGGGCCGCGGTCGAAGATGTCGCCGATGATATGGAGCCGGTCGATCGTCAGACGCTGGATCACGTTGCAGATGGCGATGATGAATTCGTCGGCGCGCCCCACCTCGATGATGGTGCGCAGAATGCCGTTGAAGTAGTTGTGCTTGTTCGGCTCGGCGGGCGAGAGCGACTCGTGCAGCAGCTCCTGAATGATGTAGGAGAAGTCCTCGGGCAGGGCCTTGCGCACCTTGGACCGGGTGTATTTGGTCGAAATGGTGCGGCAGACCTCGGTGAGCTGGTTGAGGGTGATGCGGTACCAGTCCTCCAGATCGGTCTCCTCCCGTTTCACGAGCCGCAGCCTCTGCTCGGGATAGTAGATCAGCGTGCAGAGGGCATTCTTCTCGCTCTCGCGCATGGTGTTGCCGAAAATCTCGTCCACTTTCTGACGAATCACCCCCGACGCATTCTTCAGCACGTGGAGAAAGGCGTCGGCCTCACCGTGGAGGTCGGTCAGGAAATGTTCGGTGCCTTTCGGCAGGTTGAGAATGGCCTCCAGATTGATAATTTCGGTTGATGCGTCGGCCACGGTCGGAAATTTCTGGGCCAGCAGCTCCAGAAATTTCAGGTCGGAAGGGTGGTACTCCTCTTTTTTATTGGCAATCATCTGCAAATTTTTTTACTAAAGTAGTCAATATTTCCGAAACCCGCAATCCTTATCCATAAAAAATACGGGCCGTATGTCGGTGCGGACGGTGCGCTGCGGGGTGAAAAAAGTCGGGAATCCTCTCGACCCCCGACTTTTCGCTGTCCGATTCCCGCACGCGACCTATCTCCGTGCGTGGCGCTCTCCGCGGGGGCCGAGGGGAATGCCTAGTCCGAAGGTGTAGTTCATCAGGCTCTGGCGAACAGGTATCCACTGGGGCGTCTTCCTGCTCAACAACACGTCGGTGCCGAGGAAAAGGTTGATCCCTCCGGGACAGATGTTCAGACCCAGCCCTACGGCGTGCGCCCGGTTGTCGACGAAGGTGTAGCTGCCCGAAATGTGCAGCCAGTGCAGCGGCCGGAAATTGCCCGAGAGGGTGAGGTTGTGGAGCGTTTCGTACTCCCGGAAACGGATGTTGTAGAAGAGGCCCACGCCGATCCGGCGGTTCAGGAATGCGTATTCGCCGCCCAGATTGACCGAGGCGCGCAGCATCTTAGTGATCCCCTTGCTCTCGCGTACTTCGAGCTCCAGCTCTTCCAGGTCGAAGCTGGGCTGGGTGGCGTTGCCCTCCTCGTCGATCTCCACGCCCGTGAATTCGATGGTGCGGCTCGTTTCGCCGATGGAGGTCTTGCCTTTGGACCAGCACATGAAGCCCAGATCGTTGACCGAGGCCGAGAGCTGCAACTGGGGCAGCAGATCGTAGGTGACGCCGAGGTCGACGCCGAATCCGTAGCCTGCCGGAACCTTGAACTTGTCGACCAGGTTATCCATATCGTAGACGAGCGTGCCCGCTTCGGTCGTTTTCGTGCCGGGAGCGAGGCCCGCGACCTCCAGAGTTCCCGTGGCGTCGGCATACCATCGGTCTTCGCCGAGTGAAGCGTAGAACCGGTCGAAATTCATCCTAAAACGGGCGGCGCCGGCCAGGAACTTGCCTCTTACGCCCAGATAGAGCTTTTCGGTGATCGGAAAGGAGTAGCTGAAGGCGGCCTCCAGATAGCTCTCGCCCGAGATGCCCAATCCCGAAATGTCGGCCGAATTGCCGTTCTTCATGAAGTCGAACAGTCCGTAGGGGAGGTGCAGGTCGATGTCCGTCCGTATGTTCAGGTCTGCGGACCAGAAGGTTCTGCGATCCCGGGCGTATCGGCCGAATCCGATGATGTTGATCGTGGTCCCGACGCCCAGGGAGTTCATCTCCGAGAGTTCTTTCAGCGCGAATGTCGCGGGAACGGAGCCGCTGAAGATGGTCGTCAGCTGGCCGTTCTGCGGGATGAGCACCTTGTCGACGGCCAGGTTGCCCTGTGTTCCGATCTGAATGCCGCCGAGCACCGGGATGTTGACGTAACCGCGGTCGGGGGCGAAGGCGGGGTTCCACTGGCTGCGAAACGTGGAGCCCTCCATGAAATAGGTGGTGGGGTTCTGGGCCGAGAGGGTCGTAACGGCGGCCAGAGCGATAAGTACGGCGTATAGTTTTTTCATGATTGTTCGGGATTAAAGTTCGAGACCTCCGGTCTTGCGCATTTTCAGGGTGATGCGGAGCGTCTGCTCCTCGTCGATGCCCCGGGCGGGGTAGTAGCGTTCGACGTCCGTCTCCAGGTGGAACGTCATGCCGCCGAGCAGGAAGTTGTCGAAGTCGGTGCCGGCCAACTGGAACTCGGCGATGGCCGACCGGCGGTCCGGCTCGACCGTGAGCATGTCGAGCGGCTGCGACATGCCGTCGAGGATCCGGTAGCGGGGCCAGATGCGCATCCGGAACGGCAGTTCGTTCTCGATGTCGCCGTAGAGGTATCCGCCGCCCGCCAGCATGTCGCGCACGTCGCTCGACAGGTCGAGGGCGGGAATGACATATTCGGTCGGCTTCAGCCGCATGTTGGCGAGATAGTTGCCGGCGATTCCGGAGATGGCCCGGCGGGTGGGCATGTTGTAGAGTGTGTAGAGTTCGTCGATCATGCCGGCGGCCTGCTCCGGGGTTGCGTCCAGAATCTCCTGCCGGGTGTTTGCAGGCACGTCATCCGGCAGACCGTAGGCGAATTCGCTCTTGTACTTGCGGGCGACGAGACCGCTGACGGCCGCCCGTTTTTCGGCCGAGCGGTCCATCTCGTCGAATGTTCCGTCGAGCAGGGATTGCAGGTAGGCGCCGTCGTCCGACAGCCTCTCGACCTCGACGGCCTCCGCGCCGCCCGGAAGGGTCGAGGGGAGCCAGGTGTCCGCTTCGCGGTAGAGCTCCAGTATGGAGCCGTTGTCGTTCTCGCCGGTCGATCCCAACTTGCCCGCCGTGATCGTGATCCGGGCGACGGGGATTCGGAACTCGCTGGTCGAGGTGCCGATCATCGTGTCGTCGGATGCGATGTTCGAGAGGTCGTATTCGCTGTCGATGCAGGAAACGATACCCGGTAACATCAGAATGGATAGCAGAAGTTTTTTCATACAATGTTTGGTTTAGACGTTATTCCGGTTGCAAAAGTAAGAAAAAAAGCGATATCGGACGCCGAAAAGCGGATTATTTCAGCCATTTACGTAAAAGGCGCCCGGCCTATTAAGTAGGCCGGGCGCCGGGGTGGGAGCGGGTCTAAAATTCGGCACGGAGGGCGAACCCGCCTCCGGGAGCCATCCGGATCTTCAGCTTTCGGGCTGCGTTCATGCGGCTCTTCCGGTAGTCCGTGCCCTTGCGGTCGGCGTTGATCCCGTCCGCGAAGAGCTCGACAGCCGCCGCTCCGCCGCCCAGCTCCGTCAGGTCGACCTCCACTTCGCGCGGCATCCAGTCCGTGATGCCGCCCACGTACCAGACGGAACCTTTCCGGCGGGCTGTGACGATGTATTCGCCCTGCCGGCCCTCGAGGATGCGGGTTTCGTCCCACACGGTCGGAATCTTCGCGATGAAGTCCGTGCATTCGGCTTCGCGGAGGTAGTTCGTCGGCGAGTCGCACAGCATGTTGAGCGGCGAGTCGAGCACCATGTAGAGGGCCAGCTGGTGGCAGCGGGTCCCCTGGCTCATGGGTTCCGAGTAGCAGGGGCGGTAGGCGCTGCGGGCGGCATTGCGCATGGCCCCCTGCGTGTAGTCCATCGGTCCGGATACCTGGCGGATGAACGGAATCGTCGCGTCGTAGCGGATCTGATCGACGGAGGCGGGGCTCCATTTCATCTGCTCCAGTCCGTGCACCCCTTCGAAATTCAGCACGTTCGGCCAGGTGCGGTTCAGACCGGCCGGCTTGTGCGTCCCGTGCAGGTCGAGCACCAGCCGATGGCGGGCGGCCGTCTCGGCGGCGCGGTGGTTGAAGGCCGTCGCCAGCTGGTCGTCGCGGTCCATGAAGTCGACCTTGAACCCCTTGACCCCCATGGCAGCGTAGTGGGCGCACACCCGTTCCATGTCGCGGTCGAAGGCCCGGTAGCCGGCCCAGAGGATGATGCCGACCCCTTTTCGGGCGGCGTAACCGACGATCTCGGGCAGGTCGATCTCGGGATTGACCTGCATCAGGTCCTCGCCCTTCTCCGCGGCCCAGCCGTCGTCCAGAATCACGTATTCGATTCCCCGGCCGGCGGCGAAGTCGATGTAGTACTTATAGGTGGGAGTGTTGATGCCCGCGCGGAAATCCACGCCCGAGATATTCCAGTCGTTCCACCAGTCCCAGGCCACCTTGCCCGGGCGGATCCACGAGATGTCGTCGATGCGCGAGGGGGTTGCCATCAGATAGCTCAGGTCGCTCGCCGCCACCTCGACGTCCGTGCCCACTACGGCGATGCGCCACGGAAAGGTCCGCGGCTCCGGCACTTCGGCAATGTGGTCGGCGGCCCGCTCCACCCGGTATTGGATGTTGTTGTAGCCGCCCGGCACGACCGAGGCGGGGCGGGGTGCGAACCTGCCCTCGAGAGCCGTGTTCCCGTCGCTGTTGCAGAGGTAGAGACCGGGGTAGTCGATCAGGTCGGTCTCGGTGATGCAGACGCGAATCCCGTCGCCCGCCGCTACCGAAAGCGGCAGAAAGGCCAGCCGGCCGGGATTCAGCCCGGAGAGCGGCGCCGTCGTATAGGTGTTTTCGAAAGAGTTGTGATACTGGCTCTCCCAATTGCCGTCCGCACCGGTCTTGACGTAAGGCACGGTCGCCTCGAAATCGTGCGGAAAACGGTACTCCACCCGCTCGTTCATGATGTGGAAGGGCTTGCGGACGCTGCTGACGAAGCGGTAGCCCACGCCGTCGTCGTAGGCCCGGAACTCCACCGCCCAGCCGCCTTTCATTTCCAGGATCAGGGCGTTGTACCGGTCATGTACCTCGGCCGAACGATAGAGGGGCGAGGGGTGGGTCGTGTCGACGCTTGTGCGCCGGGCCCTCTTCACCCGGGGATTCCGGCCCCAGACGGTGCCGTCGTCCAGCTCGAGCGCCAATGCCGAGGGCTCCATCACCGTCCGGCCGTCGAGGGCAAGGTCGTAGGTCAGCTCTTCGCCCGCCGCGACGGTCGTTCGAAGCCGTCCGGAGGGGGAGCTCAGCGTGTATCCGGTCTGGGCCTGCAAGTCGCAGATTCCCACGATCGACAACAGAAGAAACAGTCTTTTCATGGTTTCGGTTTACAGTTTGACGATCCGAATGGCTGCGCCGCCGCCCGGAGCCAGATGCAGCGGCAGGATGCTGTCGGCCGTGACGATCTCTTCGCGAATCGTGACGGGGTAGGGGTTCGTGCGGTAGTCGGCTTCGGGTCCGTCCTCGTAGAGGGTCGCCCGGTAACGGGCGCCGGGGGCGAGGAACGAGAGGTCGAGCTGCAGGTCGTGCGGCTCCTCGTTCGTGATGCTGCCCACGTACCAGTCGGCCGAGCCGCGCTCGCGGCGGGCAATGGTGACATAACTCCCGATCTCGGCTTCGGGAACCACCGTCTCGCCCCACGATGCCGGGCAGGCCGACAGAAAGGCGAAGGCCGGGTGGTTTTCGTAGTTCTCGATCATGTCCGAGGCCATCTGCCAGGGGCTGTAGAGCACCACGCTCAAAGCCAGCTGCTTGGCCAGCGTGGTCCGCACGCGGGTTCCGGGGTGCTTCTCGTTGGTGAAGTCGAAGGTGCCGGGGGTGAAGTCCATCGGACCGGCCAGACCGCGGGTGAAGGGCACGACGGTGGTGTGCGAGGGGGGATTGCCTCCGTCGCTCGACCAGGCGTCCCACTCCTGGCCGCGCACGCCCTCCTGGGTCATCAGGTTGGGGTAGGTGCGTTGCAGACCCGTCGGCATCACGGGCTCGTGGTTGTCGATCATCACGCGGTAGCGCGCCGCCGTCTCGATCACCTTTCGGTAGTGGCGCACGCCGAACTGGCTGCCGTGGCGCTCGCCGTTGCGGAACACCCCGCCGCAGTAGCCCGTCTTGACGAAGCGGATGCCGTGCTTCTGGCAGAGGGCGAAGGCGCTGTCGAGCTGACGTTCGTAGGTCTCGAAATCGCCGTCCGTCTCATGGTGGCTGATGAACATCACCCCCTTCTCGGCCGCATAGCGGGCCACCTCCTCCAGATCGAAGTCCGAGGCGGACCGGCAGAAGTCGAATTTCCAGCTGTACCAGTCCTTGTTCCACCCCTCGGCCAGCACGCCGTCGATGTTGTGGGCGGCGGCGAAGTCGATGTAGCGCTTCGTATTCTCGGTCGTGGCGCCGTGGTTGGGCGACTCGTGCCAGGTGTAGTGCTTCAGGTGCATGCCCCACCAGATGCCGATGTAGCGTCCGGGACGGATCCACTCCTCGGCGTCGGCGATCCGGCACGGTTCGTTGAGGTTGAGCATCATGCGCGAGAGGAGCAGGTCGCCCGGCTTTTCGGCGATGATCATCGTGCGCCAGGGGGTAGGGAAGGGGGCGCGGGCGTAGACCTTGACGCCCGATTTCCAAGGGGTCAGGAAGCTGTGCAGGCGCCCCGTGGAGTCGCAGCGCAGGTTGAGGGAGGCGTAGTCCGTCAGCGCCGCCTCGTGCAGGGCCAGGTAGAGGTTGTCCGGCGTCTGCACCGTGACGGGCACGGCCAGCGTTTCGGTCGAGGCGAGCGGCTTCAGCTTGTAGATCCCCTCGTAGGCCCCCGTGTCCCAGGGGATCGACCAGCCGCGCGAACCGGCCGGCAGGGCGAACTCCGTCAGTTCGTCCAGAATCACCACGCTGTCCGGCTGCTGCTCGGGGAAGCGGTAGCGCAGCGCCACGCCGTCGTCGTAGGCCCGGAAGACGATCTCCAGCCGGCGGCGATTCTCCGACCGCTGCTCCAGCGCGACGGTCATCTCGTTGCAGCGGTTCCGCACGAGGCTGTCCTCGCCCCAGAGCTGCACCCAGCTGTCGTCGTAGGAGCGGTGTCTGATCTTCGTTACCCGGAAGTCGTCGGCCAGCAAGCCGTCGCTCAACTCGAAGCCGAGCGCCGAGCGGCCGATCAGCGAGTCGCCGTCGCGCAGCACGCAGTAGGTAGGTCGTCCGTCGTGCAGTTCGAAACGGATGGTGTGGCCGCCGCCGGGAGCCGTGATCTCGTCGCTTTGGGGCGAGGCGCAGCCGCCGAGCAGACCGAGCCCCAGCACTCCGTAAAGATGCAGGAAGTTTCTTTTCATATTTCGGTAAGTTTTTAAGTTGGTTCCATTTCGGATTGTGAAGGTAAAGTTAGTCGGAATAAAATATTCCGGCAAATTTTCGGTGCGCCGATAGCCGTCATTGTCGCAAATTGCGATTATTTTATCGTTGTCCGGCCGAAAGTCGGGAAATAATCCGTAATTTTGCCTTGTCATGGAGCAGGAGAGCAGCGACATATTGTCCCTGAAGGAGCAGGTGGCCCTGCTTCCGTTTTCGCCGGGAGTCTACCAGTTCGTCGACCGGCAGGGGACGATCATCTACGTCGGCAAGGCCAAGAGCCTCCGCAAACGGGTCTCCTCCTATTTCGTCCAGAGCAGGGAGCACAGCGCCAAGGTGCGTGTGCTGGTGAAGCAGATCGTCGAGATCCGACATATCGTCGTGGACTCCGAGACCGACGCCCTGCTGCTGGAGAACTCGCTGATTAAAAGTCTCCAGCCGCGCTACAACATCCTGCTCAAGGATGACAAGACCTACCCGTGGATCGAGGTCCGCAACGAGAATTTCCCGCGCATCCAATCCACGCGCCAGCTCCGCCGCGACGGTTCGCAATACTTCGGGCCCTACGGGTCGATCTCCATGCAGCGCAGCGTGCTGGAGTTCATCCGGGAGGTGATTCCGCTGCGCACGTGCGGGCTGAACCTCGCGCCCGAGGCCATCGCCCGGGGCAAGTACGGCGTCTGCCTGCAATACCATCTGGGCAACTGCAAGGGTCCCTGTGTCGGCGCCCAGAGCGCCGCGGATTATGCTGAGATGGTCGGCATGGCGGTCTCCGTTCTGAAGGGCGACCTGCGCCCCGTGCGCACCCATCTCGAAACGGAGATGATGCGGGCGGCCGGCGAACTGAAGTTCGAGGTGGCCCAGCGTTACAAGCAGCGGCTCGACGCGCTGGACAACTACTCCTGCAAATCGGTCGTTGTCAGTGCGAAGATCACCGATGTCGATGTCTTCTCGCTGCTGGTCGAGGACGAGGATGTAGCCTACTGCAACTTCGTCCGCATCCGCCACGGGTCGATCGTCGGGGTCTACACCGTGCGGCTCTCCACGGGCATCGATGCCGACGAGGCGGAGCTGCTGACCCTCGGCATTCAGTATGCGCTTCAAGTCGGAGGCGGGGAGCTGGCCCGCGAGGTGGTGGTGCCCTTGCTGCCCTCCGCAACCCTGCTCTTCGACGGAGTGACCTTCACCGTCCCCAAGCGGGGCGAGAAGCTCGAACTGCTGGAGTTCTCGCGCAAAAGCGCCCGTATCTACCGGGCCGAGCAGCTCAAGAATCAGGAGATCAAGAATCCCGAACGGCATACCGAACGGTTGATGGCCGCCATGCAGAAGGAGCTGCATCTCGACCGACCGCCCCGCCACATCGAGTGCTTCGACAACTCCAACTTGCAAGGGACCCATCCGGTCGCCTCCTGCGTGGTATTCCGCAACGGCAAGCCGTCGCGCAGGGAGTACCGTCATTTCAATGTCAAGACCGTCGTCGGAGCCGATGACTTCGCCTCCATGCGCGAGATCGTCTACCGGCGCTATTCGCGGCTGATCGAGGAGAAGGCCGAACTGCCCGACCTGATTGTCGTCGACGGCGGCAAGGGTCAGCTGTCGAGCGCCTACGAGGTCCTTTGTGCGCTCGGAATCGAGAATCGGGTGCCCATCGTCGGACTGGCGAAACGCATCGAGGAGATCTTTTTCCCGAACGACCCCATGCCCTACTACCTGAACCGCAGGGGCGAGCCGCTGAAGGTGGTCTGCCACCTGCGTGACGAGGCACACCGCTTCGGCATCACCTTCCACCGCCAAAAACGAAGCAACGACTTCATCCACAGCGAACTGGAGCAGATCGACGGAGTGGGGAACAAGACGATCCAGACCCTGTTGCGCCATTTCAGGACGGTGGCGAAGGTGAAGGCCGCCCCCTTCGAGGAGCTCTCGGCGCTGGTGGGCCCGGCCAAGGCGAAGAAGATCAGGGAATTTTTCACCGCCGGCGACCGGTAGGCTCCGGCACCGCTGTCCGCCCGATCAAAAAAATCCCGGAAAGGTTTGTAATTTGTCGATTTATTCCTATATTTGCACTCCCGATTCGAGTTGCCCGGATGGCGGAATCGGTAGACGCGTTGGTCTCAAACACCAATGACAGCAATGTCGTGCCGGTTCGACCCCGGCTCCGGGTACTGACGGAAAACCTCAAATGATTTATATATAATCATTTGAGGTTTTTTGTTTTGCTTGACGTGTCCGCATTTTTTTTGTTAGATTGGAAATTACATTATCATTATAATGATTATCTTTGTATGGTAAACAGTTGTTGAGACAGATGGGGATAGTGAATTTCGTAAAAAATATAGGCCGGTCTAAAACACCGACCTCTACTGCTAAGCCAAATATAGATTCTGCAAATTACCCGGCAGAGTATATCAGAATGTTGTCTTTCAACGAAGCGTTCGATACGCTGTTATCTCAAGACAAATTCATAGCCCGAAGCGACTATAAGGACCTCATCGAACAATACAACGATTTATCGGAATCATATGCAACACTCGCACGATCGAATATACTGAACGAGTATGCTGCCAAACATAATCTCGATATTGAAGCCATAACCTATTTTCGGACGGAGTTCGATGCCATGGCCGATCTTGCAACGGAATCGCCGACGATCCGGAGCCACAACGATGCCTATGTTGCGCGACATATCGAATCGCAGAAATCCTATCTCGACAATATCCTCAAAGCCTGTGATCCGGCCATATCCCTCGACCGAGAACAACGCGAAGTCGTGCTTTCGGAGGAGGATCATACGCTGGTGATTGCCGGAGCCGGAGCCGGCAAAACGACTACGGTAGCAGCCAAAGTGCGGTATCTTGTAGAAAAACGAGGCATTGATCCAACTCAAATTTTGGTCATCTCCTTTACTAACAAGGCCGTAGAGGAGCTCCGAGGACGCATAAACGGCAATTTGGGCATACCGTGCCCCATCAGTACGTTTCACTCCATCGGCTATACGATTTTGCGCCAAGGCGAAGAGGAACGCAAAAAGATTGTCGAGGGCGGATATATGTACACGGTAATCAATAATTATCTGAAATCGTCCGTACTGCGTAATCCGGAGGTCGTAGACAAATTGATTCTATTCTTCGGTTCCTATTTTACCGCACCCTACGAAGGTGAAAAACTCAACGAATATTTCCAATTTGTCGCCAAAGCGGACTGTTCGACCCTGAAAGGCAATCTGCACGAATACGTTCAACGTATCGTCGATCGCAAAACGATGAAGACGCAGACGTTGAACAACGAAGTTTTGCGGTCAATGGAAGAGGTGCGTATCGCCAATTTCCTATATATGTATCAGATAGAATACGAGTATGAACCGATATACCAGTATCCTATTCTCGATGCGAACAAGCCCTATACGCCCGACTTCCGCATAAAACAAGTCGACAAGATTTCGTATATCGAACATTTCGGCATTACCGAAGATCACCGAAGCGATCGTTATACAAAAGAGGAATTGGCGAAATACGTCTCCCGAATCGACGATAAAAAGCAAGTACACGCGAAGCATAAGACCGATTTGATATATACCTATTCGCAATACGCCGACGGTCGGGATTATCTGCTCCACCTGCGCGAACAGCTTATTGCGCACGGTTATGAACTGAACAAACGCTCGACGGCGGAAGTCTATAAAAAGCTGATCGAAACGGAGGAGAGCAAATACATTACACGGCTGACCTTTTTGATATGCACCTTTATCAACAACTTCAA
>Ga0073908_1000790_pt1 | contig 49851 bp, 33 predicted proteins | sample MucameincwithD2O_FD_65484 | JGI IMG/M metagenome (GOLD analysis project Ga0073908, IMG submission 65484) | Mouse cecum microbial communities from Vienna, Austria - Mucus amended microcosms incubated with D2O | ecosystem: Host-associated > Mammals > Digestive system > Large intestine > Cecum... | reverse complement strand
TTTGTATTACCTTTGTAGCCGCAATCAGCGAGGTGCGTTAGTTCAGCTGGTTAGAATACGTGCCTGTCACGCACGGGGTCAGGGGTTCGAGTCCCCTACGCACCGCAGAAAGACGACTGAGATTCAGTCGTCTTTTTTGTTCTTATAAACATCTTCTTTTTTAAGCAGAATCGAATTACACGCCGTTCATATTCTTCGCACGCAGAGAGGGTGTCGTGCTGTATCGGTCCCGCCGACGGAAGTACACGCGCCCAAAAGGCAATTTCGATTTCGGCCAAGCAGCCCCGGTTGCCTCGAAATATATGGGTACTTTTCTCACGCAGGCCGATCGACTGGTAAGTTATGCCGAACAGCGGATTGATTGGGAGTATCTGTGCGAATCCGCATTTGCGATGGCGCATGCGGCTGTCTGCTACTACCGAACGCTCTTTTACGTTTACCACGGATTCGAGGCGGATACCTGCGACGTGCAGATCCTGCACCACCGTTCGCGTACATTTTCGGGTGAATTACCCCTTCTGTTCGAATCGAACGAATCTCGGTCGATCCATACTGAACAGATTTTAGCTAATGCACGGTACGATCCGAAATTCCTTATCATGCCCGGTGAACTAATACAGCATCCCAATCGTGTCCGAAAGCCCGGCGAGTTGGTGACCGGTCTCTGCAAGAAACGCATTGCCCTTTACGAAAGGCGGGCCCGGTAACGCCGTATATAGGAAACCGGAGCTTCGGGAGGATCAGACCTCTCCGAAACTCCGGTTTCATTATCGGCGTATTGCGGTGGGAACATGCGGATATCGACGATGTTTCCGTCAGCGGCGGATCATTCGTCGGTCTGCGACTCCGTCATATCGAAACTCACGGTTGCACCCTCCTTCAGTTCCGACCAGCCGAGGAACGGTTTTTCGGCTGCACGTCCGTCAACGGTCATGCGGCTGACGTATCGTTTTGAAGGCGAGTTTTCGGAGGCTTCGATCACGACCTCGCGGCCGTTTTCGAGGTGAATGACCGCCTTGCGGAAGAGCGGCGAGCCGACGGCGTATTCGTCGGCACCGGGGCACACGGGATAGAACCCGAGCGCCGAGAAGACGTACCACGCCGAGGTCTGTCCGTTGTCCTCGTCGCCGCAGTAGCCGTCGGGCTTGGCGCTGTAGAGACGGTCCATCACCTCGCGCGTCCACCACTGCGCCTTGGCGGGCTGCCCGACGTAGTCGTAGAGGTAGATCATGTGCTGCGCGGGCTGGTTGCCGTGGGCGTAGTTGCCCATGTCGGCCACCTGCATCTCGGTGATTTCGTGGATGCGGACGCCGTAATAGCTGTCGTCGTAGATGGGCGGCACGACGAAAACCGAATCGAGCATTCGCACGAACTCCTGCTTGCCGCCCATCGCATCGGCCAGCCCCTCGACATCGTGGAAGACCGACCAGGTGTAGTGCCAGGCGTTGCCTTCGGTGAAGGCGTCGCCCCACTTGTAGGGGCTGAAGGGCGACTGGAACGTACCGTCGGCATTCCGGCCGCGCATGAGCTTCGTTTCGGGGTCGAAAACGTTGCGCCAGTTGTGCGACGCCTTTTCGAGCATGGCGGCATCCTCTTCGCGGCCGAGTTTGCGGGCCACCTGCGCGATGCACCAGTCGTCGTAGGCATATTCGAGCGTGCGGGCTACGTTTTCGTGGATACCCACGTTGTAGGGCACGTAGCCTAACGTGTTGTAATATTCATGACCGAGGCGTCCCGTGGAGCTGACCTCGGGGTGCACCTTCGTGCGGCCCGAAAGCATCGCCTCGTAGAGGGTTTCGATATCCTCCTCGGGGGTGATGCCCTTGAGGATGGCATCTGCGACGACGGATGCGGAGTTGTTTCCGACCATGCAGCCGCGGTGGCCCGGCGAGGCCCACTCGGGCAGGAATCCGCTCTCGCGGTAGGCGTTGGCAAGTCCGGCCTGCATCTTCGCGTTCTCGGACGGGTAGACGAGGTTCAGCAGCGGGAACAAGCTGCGGAACGTGTCCCAGAATCCGGTATCGGTGTACATGTAGCCGGGGAGCACCTGACCGTTGTAGGGGCTGTAATGAATGGGGTTGCCCTCGGCATCGATCTCGTAGAACTTGCGGGGAAAGAGCGTCGAACGGTAGAGGCAGGAGTAGAACGTACGGTACTGCTCCTCGGTGCCGCCCTCGACCTCGATGCGGCCGAGCACCTCGTCCCAGCGCTCCTGCGCCCGGGCCTTCACGGCCTCGAGGCCGTCGTCTGCGAGCTCCGTTTCGAGATTCCAGAGAGCCTGCTCGTGCGAGATGAACGAGGATGCGACGCGGGCCGTCACCTGCTCGCCGCGGCGGGTGGCGAAATAGACCGCCGCCAAGGCATGGTCGCCCTCGATAGTCGATCCTTTGGTTTCGCGCGTGCCGTCGAAGGTGCGGAAGGAATCGAACGGCCTGTCGAAACGCACCACGAACCAGTTGCGGAAGTTGTCGGGCACGCCGCCGCTGTTGCGGGTGGTGTAGCCCGCCACGGTGCAGTCGTCGAGAATCTCCACCCGCGACCCGCGGTCGAAGGCGTCGACGACGACACCCGATTCGTCGCTCTCCGGAAAGGTGAAGCGCATGACGGCCGCCCGCTCCGCGGGTGCGATTTCGGCCCGCACGTCGTGGTCGGCGAGGTAGACGCTGTAATAGTAGGGCCGCGCCTCCTCGGACTGGTGCGAGAACCAGCTGCGGCGGCTCTCTTCGTCGATTTTGTCCTTGCCGCGCACGGGCATGAGGGAGAACTGCCCGTAGTCGTTGATCCACGGCGAGGGCTGGTGGGTCTGCTTGAACCCGCAGATGGTGTGGGCGCCGTAGGTATAGGCCCAACCGTCGCCCATTTTGCCGGTCTGCGGGGTCCAGAAGTTCATGCCCCACGGGAGGGCTACGGCGGGATAGGTGTTGCCCGTCGAGAGCGAGTAGTCAGATTGCGAACCGACGAGCGTCGAGACATACTCCGAGGGACGTAGTCGATCCTCCTGCGGCGGGTTTCCGCAGCAGGCGGCCGAGAGTACGGCAAGGATCATGAATGCGTATTTCTTCATCATCTTATTGAGTTTAGTAATTCTACCTTTCCGTCGTTCACGAGCTTGAGGATCAGCTCGCCGAACAGGGTGTTCTGCCATGCGAACCAGGGACGGGTGAAGTTTGCCGCGTCGTGGCGCGAAAACGATTCGTGGATGAATCCCGTCCCGGCATCGGTGGTCATGAGGGCCACGATGCAGTCGCGGATCTCGGCATCGTCGGTCGACGTGAAAGCCCGCATCATGATGCTCATCGGCCAGATCATCTCCACGCCGATATGCGGACCGCCGATGCCCTCGCCCGCCGCACCGCGCCAGAAGTAGGGATTCTCCGTACTCCATACGAAACGGCGCGTATTTTCGTAAATCGGATCGTTGCGGTCTACATCGCCCAGGTAAGGCATCGCCAGCAGCGAGGGCACGTTGGCGTCGTCCATGAGCTGCACGCCGCCGAAGCCGTCGACCTCGAAGGCATAGATCTTCCCGAATTCCGGATGTTCGACCACGGCGTACTTTTGCAGGGCCGCAGCCACTTCGTCGGCCAGGACGGCGCACCCGTCGGCCAGCTCCGGCTCGTTATTGACCGTCCGCAGGATTTCGGCCGCCTTGCGCAAGGAAGTGACGGCCATGAAATTGGAGGGAACGAGGAAGCCGAAAGTCGTGGCGTCGTCCGAGGGGCGGAACGCACTGGCAATCAATCCCACGGGCTTCACCGGATTGCCGCGCCCCACGTGACAGCGGGTGTCGAGCTGACGGTCCGTGCGGCGCAGGAAGATGTAGTCTCCGGGCCCCTCCTTCATCTGCTGCTCCTTGAGGGTTGCCAGGATGCTGCGCATGGCGTCGACCCACTCCGGGCCGAAAACGGAAGTGTCGCCCGTGGTCTTCCAGTAGCTGTGCGCCAGCCGTATGGGATAGCAATGCGAATCTATCTCCCACTTGCGCTCGAAGACCCACGGCGATTGCTCGTTGCCGGGGTAGCCGACGTCCTCGCCCCGCCCCGTGGGACCGTCGTTGAACGCGTTGGCGTAGGGGTCGATGTTAATCAGCTTGAACTGCCGGCGGATGACCCCGGCAATCATCTTTTGCAGGGCCGGGTCGGCCGCGCACAGCTGCACGTAGGGCCACACCTGCGCCCCCGAATCGCGGAGCCACATGGCGGGGATATCGCCGGTGTAGACGTAGGTGTCGGGGTTGCCCTCCCCGTCCTCGCGGTAGTGCACCGTCGTGTCGAGGGTGTTGGGGAAGCAGTTGCGGAACATCCAGCGCAGACGGTCGTTCGTCAGCAGGGCGCTGACACGCTCGATCTCGGCCTCGACGGCCTCCGACCGGAAAAGCCGCTCCTCAGGAGCGGGCCGCTGGTCGGCATACTCCGCCGGTTCGTCGGCGCAGTACCACACCCGGGGCTCGGCGCCCATCTCGAAGCGTAGCTCGGCGCCGCGCATGATCTCTGCGTAGTCGATATAGGGTTTGGTATAGGGCCGTCCGTCGAGCCATACGCGCCGGATGTACTTGTTTTCGTTGGAATTGTTCTCGGCAACGATGGTGAAGGTGCCGCCCGGAACGTCGATCTCGGCCTTGTCGAACAAGGGAGAACCGAACCAGTAGCGGCCGCCTGCGGGCTCGGCCTCGTAGATGCCCAGCGACGAGAGCACGTACCAGGCAGACATCTGCCCTACGTCCTCGTTGCCCGAAAGGCCGTCGGGCTCGGCATGGTAGAGCGTCGTGAGCACCTGGCGCACCTTGTCGGCCGTCTTCCACGGCTGCCCGAGCATCGCGTAGAGGTAGAGCGTGGCGTGCGAAGGCTCGTTGCCGTGCGCATACTGACCGATAAGGCCCGAAATGTCGGGCGAGGTCTCGGCACCCTCGATGACGGAGCTGACGGTGAAGAGCGAATCGAGTTTTTCGATCATCCGGCCCCGCGAGCCGAAGCAGTCCTGCAATCCCTGCACGTCGTGCGGCGCGAGCCACGTATACTGCCAGGCGTTGCCCTCGCAGTAGTCGTCGGCGCGGTGCTCCGACGAGAAGGGATTGAAGGGGGTGCGCCAGTCTCCGCGGCTGTCCCGGCCGCGTATGAAGCCGGTCGAGCGGTCGAAATAGTTGCGGTAGGAGCGGCTGCGGGCGGCGAAATACTCCGCATCGCCGGCCTTGCCCAAAACCTCGGCGGCCCGGGCGGCGGCACCGTCGGCCACGGCATACTCCATGTCGTAGGCCACGGCCTCGTTGAAGAGGTCGCAGGGGATATATCCGTATTTCATGCGCAGGCCGTTGCCGCGGTCGGGGTTCATGGCAGTGCGGCGGATAGCCTCGAAAGCCCGCTCGCGGTCGATGCCGGGGATATTCTTGACGATGGCGTCGGCCACCACCACGATGCCGGGATTGCCCACCATGCAGTCGGTCTCGTTGCCCCACAAGTGCCATACGGGCAGACGCCCCTGCTCGTCCGCGATGTCGAGCATCGTCCCGACGATGCCGGTCATGCGTTCGGGCTGCGTCAGGGTCAGCAGCGGCATCTTGGCGCGGTAGGTGTCCCAGAGCGAGAATACGGTGTAGGCCGCATGTCCGGGGTCGGCATGCACCTCGCCGTCGGCGCCGCGATAGGCGCCGTCGACGTCGCAGAACGAGACGGGAGCGATCATCGCATGGTAGAGTGCCGTGTAGAAGATCTTGCGGGCGGTGTCGTCCGTGGTCTCTATGCGCACTTTGCCCAGCTCGTCGTTCCACGCCTTGCCGGCCGCCGCTGCCGTGGCGTCGAAGTCCCAGCCGGGGAGCTCCGCCGCGAGATTCGCGCGGGCCCCCTCGACGCTCACGGGCGACAATGCTACTTTCAGTAGCACCTGCTCGCCGTCGGCTGTTGCGAACGAGGCTCGTGCGTAATGGTCTCCTACCCTCTCGAATGCGAACGGTCGCGAGAATTCGGCGGAGAAATAGACCCGCTGGTCCTTGGCCCAGCCCGTGGAGTGTCGCCAGCCCTCGATGCGGCGGTCGCCGACCGCCTCGATGCGGGTGTCGGTCGCCTTGTCCCAGCAACCTCCGTTTTCGAGGTCGATGACGATGTCGGCATCCTCGGCCGCAGGGAACGTATAGCGGTGCAGCCCCACGCGCGCGGTGGCGGTCATTTCGGCCAGAATGCCGTAGCGGGTTAGCGGTACGGAGTAGTAGCCGGGCCGTGCGACCTCACGCGAACGGTCGGCGTAGGACCAGAGGCCCGAGGCGGGGTCGGCCTCCTCCCCGCGGGCATAGGTCACCCCGCCCGTGACGGGCATGACCGTGATGTCGAACAGGTCGCCGATACCGGTGCCGGAGAGGTGGGTATGCGAGAATCCGATGACGGTCGAATCGCTCTCGTGGTAGCCCGAGCACCAGTCCCACTGCTGGGGAATGCTCGTGGGCCCGAGCTGCACCATGCCGAAGGGGACATTGGCGCCGACGAAGACGTGACCGTGGCCGCCCGTGCCGATTTTCGGATCGACGAAGCGGGTGTAGTCGTCGCCGGACAGCGGGGCCTGCGTGCAGGCTGCGAAAAGAAGCAGTGTTCCGGCCAGTAATTTTGTCAGGTTCATGTTATTTGTCGGTTTTAAGTTCGAAGGTCAGGTTCCGGCCCCGCAGCAGTTCGTCGTGCTGGAGACGGTATTTCGCGAGCGGCTTGCCGCCGAGGGTCATGCGGCGGATGTAAGGGCCGTCGCCGTGCTTCTCGATGGTGAGCGTGCCGTGCGGAGTGTCGATCTCGGCCCGGTCGAAAAGGGGCGTCGTAAGCGTGTAGTACGGCTCGCCCGGGCAATCGGGATAGAGCCCCAGCATCGAGAAGACGGCCCAGGCCGACATGGTGCCCGTGTCGTCGTTTCCGGGTATTCCGTCGGGGCGGGTGGTGAAGTGCTTGTCGAGCAGCCGTGCGACCTCGCGCTGGGTACGCCACTCCTCGCCGGGGAAGCGGCTGAAAAGGTAGGCATAGGCGATGTCGGGTTCGTTCGCAGGGTCGTACAGGCCCTCGTCGAAGACGCGTTGCAACTTCTCCACGAACTTACGCTTGCCACCCATCGCACGTGCCAGTCCCTCGACGTCGTGGGGCACGAAGAACGTATAGTTCCAGGCCGAACCCTCGTGGAAACCCGGAACGGGCTCGAAATTCTCGCCCTGCCGCGGATCGAAGGGGGCGAGGAACTCCCCGTCGGGGTTGCGCGGACGCAGGGTGCCCGACTCTTCCGAGTAATAATGTTTCCAGCCCGCGGCGCGGCGGCGAAGTTCGGCGGCGAATTCGTGCTCGCCCCGCTCGGCGGCGAGCCACGCCAGCGCGGCGTCGGCGACGTAGTATTCCAGGGCATGCGACACGGAGTTGTCGCCCGAATTGTCCCCAGCGAAATAACCCAGCGGAATATAGCCCCGCTCGATGTAGGGGTCGATGTCGGGCCGCATGGGATTCTGTGCGCCGGGGGTCGTCGCCGAACGTTTCATCGCGGCGTAGGCCGCCTCCATGTCGAAGTCGCGCAGCCCCTTGCGCCACGTGTCGACGAGGACGGGAACGGCCGGGTCGCCCTCCATGGTGAAGGTCTCGCGGCCGTAGAGCTCCCATTTCGGGAGCCAGCCCCACTCCTGCGACATGGCGACCATCGAACGCACCATATCGAGCTGCCGCTCGGGATATGCGAGCGTCAGCAGCTGGTGGACATTGCGGTAGGTGTCCCACAGCGAGAAGACCGTGTAGCGGTCGCCGTCGGCCGAAACACCCGTTTCGCCCGAGCGCTCCATGAGCGGATACTCCCCGTTCGTGTCGTTGAGCAGATTGGGATGGATCAGCGTATGATAGAGCGCCGTGTAGAAGACCGTCCGCTGCTCGGGCGTGCCGCCCTCGACGCGGATGCGCGAGAGGTCGTCGTTCCAGCGCCGTTCCGCCGCGGCATGCAGCCCGTCGAACGAATCGCCGGCCGCCTGCTCGGCATCGAGGTTGCGGCGGGCGTTGTCGATGCTGACATACGAAATGCCCATCCGCACCTCGACCTCCTCGCCCTCGCGCAGGTCGTCGAACGTGAACCAGTAGCCCACGTCGTCGCCCGAGAGCTCGCGGCCGTACTGCGTATAGAGCTTGTACTTGCCGTTATCGGGCGTCCACTCGGCCTCGACGCCCGTCATCGGGCGCTGCTTCTTCCAATAGCCCGAGGCAGACGGGGTACGGGAGACGCGGAGTACGAAGTAGACCGGGAAGACCTTCTGCGGGTTGTAGCAGAAGGTACCGAGGAGCTTCGAACCCTCGATCTCAGTGGCGCTGACGCGCCGCACCGTGGCACCACTCTCGTTGGTGAGCCCCTCGCCGAGGTTCAACAATATATGGCCCGTACCCTCCGGAAAGGTGTATCGTTCGGCCGAGGTGCGTGCCGTAGCCGTAGCCTCGGCACGGATGCCGTAGCGGTCGAGCGTCGCGGCGTAGTAGCCCGGCGAAGCGGTTTCGTCCCTATACGTCGTGCCGTACTCCCGGTAATCGACCGTGAGCGGACCCGCGGTAGCCATAGTCAGCAGGGCCCCCATTTCGGGACAGCCCACGCCGCTCAAGGCCCCGTGGGCGAAGCCCGTGAAGAACTTGTTATGGAACTCGTAGGGCGTCGACCACCACCGGGCGTCCTTGTCGTAGAGGTTCGCATCGGAGCCCATGACGTTGAACGGCACCACGGACATCATGCCGTGCGGCACGACGGCGCCGGGATTGCAAGTGCCGAAGTTCGTCGTCCCGATAAAGGGGTCTACACAGTCGACGGGCCGCTGGGCATGGACGCTGCCCGCGAGCGACAGGACTGTAATCAGGGCGGCTATTGCTTTTCGCATAATCACAGATGGCTTGTCAACAGTTTCATCTCTCCTTCGGGGATGAAGCGGATGCTTCGGGCCGCGGCGGGCACGAGCAGCGTTTCGCCCTGCCGGAGCGGGGTTTCGCCGCCCTCGTCGTCCACCAGCACGCCCCGGCCGGCGAGACACATCACCACCAGGAACGAATCGAGCTCCGAAAGGTCTTTTTCGGCCGGAGCGTCGAGGTCGTAGAGCGACGTCGTGAAGTAGGGGCACTCCACGAGCTGCGTCTCGCTATTCTTCTCCGACGCGTAGTGCGACCGGTAGTCCGGCAGTACGGTGTAGTCGATGGCATCCTTCGCCAGCTCGGTGTGCAACTCGCGGGGCTTGCCGTCCTTGCCCAGTCGGCCGTAATCGTAGATACGGTACGTCACGTCCGAAGTCTGCTGGATTTCGGCGACGAACGACCCTGCGCAGATGGCGTGCACGCGTCCCGCGGGCAGGAAAAAGAGGTCTCCGGGCTGCACGGCGTAGTCGCACAGCACGTCGGTCAGGGTGTTGTCCGCCACGCGGCGCTCGTACTCCTCGGGGGTGATCTTCTGCGAGAAGCCCGCCTTGAGGTGGGCGCCGTTATCGGCGCCCACGACGTACCACATCTCCGTCTTGCCGTGCTTGCCGTGACGCATCTGCGACAGGGCATCGTCGGGGTGCACCTGGATCGAGAGGTCGTCGCGCGCGTCGATGAACTTCACCAGCAGCGGAAATTCGGTGCCGAAACGCTCGTAGACGGACTTACCGACGAGCGTCTCCTTGAGCTCGTCGATAAGCTGCGGCAGCGTGCGGCCCGCATAAGCCCCCCCGGCGACTACGGATTCGTCGCCTGCGACGCCCGAGAGCTCCCAGCTCTCGCCGATATTGGGCATGGATGTATCGATGCCCTTGTAGGGCGCTATCTTGTCACCGCCCCAGATCAGGGATTTGAGGATAGGTTCGAATCTGAAAGGTTTCATTGTTCATTCTCTTTTTTGTCCAACATGGAGAGGGCGAATGCGTAGGCGCCGACGGAAATGGCGCGGCTGGCGCCCAGCTTCGAAATCATCACGCCGATGCGCTTCTGCGGGTCGTAGGCCACATAGCGTTCGGAGCCATACACCTGCAGGGGACGCATGTCGCCGCGGGCGAAGGCCGCGAACTCGGCCTCGTCGTCCAGATCGTAGACCTTCATCTGCACGCGGTCGAGGGTGTCGCCGTTGAGCTGGCGCATCTTCGCGCGCAGCTCCCCGAGCAGCGCCGGCATGATGTATTTGCGCGCTGCGGTGATTCCGCCGCCGATCACGATGAGTCCGTCCGTCAGGGTCACGGCCGTAGCCATGGCGTCGCCCGCGATCTCGCCCAGTTCGGCGAACGCGGCCTTGGCGGCCTCGGCATCGCCCTCGCGCTTCCCGTCGGCGATCTCGCAGATCTCTTTGGGTTCGAACCCGTGGTCGGGATTACCCGAGAGCTCGCCGTAGACGCGCTTCACGGCACGCACGGCCACCCCCTCCTCGACGATGACGTCGGGCATCTTCTTGTGGCGCAGGCAGAAGGTCTCCACGCACGAGTTGTCGCCGCGGTTCAGTTCGCCGCCCACGACCATGCCCACGCCGAAGCCCGTTCCGAAGGTGTAGCCCAGCAGATTGCGGTAACGCTTCGCGCTGCCGGCCTTGTCCAGCCGGGCGTTCACCTCGGGCAGGGCGCCGCCCAGCGCCTCGCCATAGGCGAACAGGTCGCCGTCGTTGTTGATGAAGACCGGAATGCCGAAGGTCATTTCGAGGAACGGCCCGAGAGCCACGCCGTCGCGGAACGAGGGGAAATTCGGCAGATAGCCCCCGATGATGCCGTTCGGATAGTCGGCCGGACCGGGGAATGCGAACGAGATGGCGACGGGTTTTTCGTCGAGGCGGTCGATAATCTGGCGGAATCCGTCGACCATCGTCGCGAGACATTTGTCCAGATCGTGAGCATTCGAGGATACGGTGATCGGCTCGACGATGAACTCATTGGCGCGCATGGCGCCGAAGACGAAGTTGGTGCCTCCGGCGTCCAGCGTGATGACTGTGCGGTTATCGTGGGAATACATGGCTTCAGAGGATATTGGTTTTCTTCGTGAACTCGATGATTTCAGGAATATAGCCGAACGCGAGGCCCGTAACGGTGTCGGCGCAGCCGTAGTAGACGGCGATGCGGCCCGTCGCAGGGTCGTGGAGAGTCGCGCAGGGGAACGTCACGTTGGGAACGTCGCCCATACACTCGTAGGTCTCAGTCGGCGCGAGCAGGTAGGCGCCCGTTCTCGCCAGGACCTTCCACGGCTGTTCGAGATCGAGCAGGGCCGCGCCGAACGAGTAGTTGAAGCCGTTGCAGGTCTGGTGCACGCCGTGATAGATCAGCAGCCACCCCTCCGAGGTCTCGATGGGAACCGGGCCGGCACCCACCTTCGTGCACTGCCAGGCGCTCTTCTCGAACTGCGAGGGGCGCATGACCAGACGGTGGCGTCCCCAGAACTCCAGGTCGGGCGATTCGGAGTAGTAGATGTCGCCGAAGGGGGTGTGTCCCCGGTCGCTCGGACGCGACAGCATGGCGTAGCGGTCTCCGATCTTGCGGGGGAACAGCACGCCGTTGCGGTTGTAGGGCAGGAAAGCGTTCTCCAGCTGGTGGAACGTCTCGAAATCGGTCGTCCAGGCGATGCCTATCGTCGGCTCGCCGCAGTAGCCATTGCACCAGGTGACGTAGTATTTGTCGCCGAGCTTCACCACGCGCGGGTCGTAGCCGTAGACCCAGGTCCCGACCTCCGGGTCGGCACCTTCGAAGCGCACATCCTCCTCGGCGATGTCCCAGTTCAGACCGTCGACCGAGAAGCCCACGTGCAGCCGCATGCGGATGTTGGTGTCGTCGCAGCGGAACACGCCGGCATAGTTGTACTTCCCTTTCTTGAAAGGCACGACGGCCGAGTTGAAGATCGAGTTCGAGGTCGAAAGCTGGTCGCGCTCGATGATCGGATTGGCCGAATAGCGCCACATGATGTGCCGGTAGCCTGCGGGACGCTCCTCCCACGGCATGTCAGGGAGAGCCTCTCCCATGATTTTGAGGTTGTTCATTGTCTTATTTCTTTTTAGTTTGTTCGTCATAGGTAAAGGGTACGAGGCGCGTCATCGCGAAAACGGGGACGGTAGCCAGCAGCACGGCGACGAAGAAGGTCCGGTAACCGAGCATGTCGCTCAGGTAGCCCGAAGCCATGCCGGTCAGCATGACCGAGAGGTTCATGATTCCCGACGCGAAGGCGTAGTGCGCCATCTGGTGTCTGCCCGGTGCGACCTGCTGCATCATGAAGAGCGTGAGGCCCACGAATCCGAATCCGTAGCCGAAGTACTCCATGACGATGCCTCCGCCGACGAGCCACATGTTCGAGGGCTGGAACCACGCCAGCAGGGCGTAGACCGCGAACGGGAGGTTGAAGACGCACACCAGCGAGAAGAGCGTGCGGCGCAGACCCCGGCCCGCGATGTAATACCCCGCGAGCAGCGAGCCCAGCAGGAATGCCCCGGCGCCGAACGTGCCGTAGTAGAGACCGATCTGCTGGTTCGTGAGACCCAGACCGCCGGCAGCCGTATCGGCCTTCAAAAACAGCGGCACGATCTTCATCACGAAGCCCTCGCCCAACCGGTAGAGGATGATGAAGGCGATATAGACCCAGATGTGGCGCTTCGCGAAGAACGACACGATGACCTCGCGCAGACCGGCGAGGCCCTCGCCGACCGTGTGGCTCTGCGAAGCGGCCGCACCTCCCAGAGGGAGTGCGCGCATGTGCCAGAAGCCTGCGGCGAGCATGAGGCCGGCCAGAACCAGGAAGATGACGCTCCAAGCCGACCGCGAAGCGGCGATGCCGGCGCTGTCCGCGGCGGCGAAGTACTCCATCAGCCACCCCGCGAGCCAGACCAGACCGCCCGTGGCGACCAGCTTGGCGAGGTTGTAGAACGCCCCCTGCCAGCCGATGTACTTCGCCTGGTCGGAGGTCGAGAGTTCCGACATGTAAACGCCGTCGGCCGCGATGTCGTGCGTGGCGCCGCTGAAGGCAACCACGGCGAACAGGGCGACCGTCACGGCGAAGAACGCCGGCAGGTGCAGCGCCAGCGCCGCAAGGCCGAACAGCAGGCCGCTGGCGAGCTGCGTGGCTACTACGAAAAACTTCTTGCTGCGGAAAAGCTCCAGAAAGGGGCTCCACAGAAACTTGATCGTCCACGGCCACATGATAAGCGATGTCCAGAAGGCGATCTGAGAGTCCGTGACGCCCAAATCCTTGTACATCACCGCCGAGACCATGTTCAGAACCACGAACGGCAAGCCCATCGCGAAGTAGAGCGACGGCACCCAGCGCAAGGGGGATACGGGAGTATTGTTCATCTGCGTAGTTGTATGTTTGTTTTCCGGCATCGCTCCCCGGCCGCAGCCGGGGAGCGATGCGCCGTTATAGGAACAGTTTGTCGAGCATCAGGGCCCGCTCGGCCGTCAGCGTCCGGATGCGCTCGATCTCCTCGGCATACGTCCGCGCCGGCATGTTGGCCTCGTTGCTGTATTGGTAATAGAAGGGCCACACCGTGAAGTTGGCCTCTACGGCCTTCGTCATGGCGGCCGACATGCGGTCGAGTTCGCGGTTCGTCAGGGCGATGAGCTCGTCGCGGCGGGCGGCCCAGCGTTCGCGGACGAACGCACGGAACGTCTCGTCGCTCCAGAAGCGCCAGAACCAGTCGTTCTCGACATAGGGAGGCATCCAGAATCCGGCATGAATCATCAGGTTCAGAAGCGGCCGATACTGCGAGTGAGGCACGCGCTTATCGTTGTTCCACCCCTTGTCGCAGTCCCAGATCGGGCCGAAGAAGAACTTGTCGACGCCGCGGCGCTTGTAGAGATAGGTGCTCGTGTAGCCGTCCAGATCGCCGGCCAGCTCCTTGATGATGATGAAGTCGGCCAGCGTCTTCTCGTCGAACCACTTGCGCCAGCCGTTCTGCGGATCCTTGTAGTTCGAGGCGTAGAGCGCCTGCTCGGCCTTGCCTATGAAGTCGGAGATATAGGCGTACTGTTCGGGCTTGCACTCGTCGTCCTTGGGGTATTTGTAGGTCATCTTGATGCCCTTCACAGCCGAGTAGAAATTGCCTTCGTGGATGTCGGTCTCGACGATGTACCCGCCGCTGATGTCGTCGGACGAGGATTTGTCGTCGAGCTTGTCCACGGCGATGCGCCCCTCGGCGCGCTCGACCTGGTCGCTCATCTGGTAGACGCCCATGTACTCGCCCTCGAGATGCTCGGTGCGGCCCGAGTCGCTGTAATAGTAGTCGCCCGTGTAGTAGAGGTTGACATATTTCGACGCCGCCGTGAAGAGCACCGCCTTGGGATCGTGATACCCCTCCGCAGCGTTGAACAGCAGACGCGAATATTCGAATGCGATATGGGTGCGGATCAGCGACTTGTCCATGTCCTGCGACAACAGCACCCAGCTCTTCGCCTTGGCGTGGTCGAGACCGATGGGGCTGAACTTTTCGGGGAACTTCATGCGGAACGGCTTCTTGGGCAGGCCCCATGTCGAGTTGCCGCGGCCGCGCATCTCGATCGTCTTGCCGTTCTCATCGGTGTTCCACCACCCCCCTCCGGTCGCACCGGGGGTCTTGTCATAGAGTTCGATGGCCGTCTGCACGTAGTACTCCTTGCCCGAAATCAGCGAAGAGGGACGCACGTGGAGCACAGCCAGCTCGCGGTTTATCTGCGGGCAGTTGAGCGATATGCGGTAGCTTTTCCGGTCGCCGTTCTGGGCCTCGATGTCGAGCGTCACGTCGTCGGCGAACGACAGCGGCGTCACGCCCGACACGATTTCGCGGCCATCGACCGTCGCACGGGCGCCTTCGAACTCGAAGGTGGGAATCATCATCTCGGGTTCCGCCCCCTCGATCCATTTCAGATACATGGCCTCGAGCGTAGCGGCCTCAGTGTCGAACCGGAATTCGATTGTTTTCGTAAGATTGGGGTTCTTCTCGCGTTCGATCGCGAAGGAGAGCAGTTCGCATGCGTCGTCGAGCCGTTCGAGCTGCGTGACGACGATTTCGACGGGCTCGCACTCGGCGGCCGCTGCGGTGACGGTCGCCGTGCGGCTCTCTCCCTCGTTGGGGGCTACGGTCAGGGTTATATTGTCCGTTTTGAGCGTCGGGTTATAGGATACGACGCACCACTTCGCGTCGCTCGAAACCTGCACGCCGCCGCGATTCGTCGTAAGGGTGGTCTTCAGCGTGGCCCCTTCGACCGGAACGTCCGTGAATTCACGGGTCGAAACGGTAAGGAACGGGCCGGGCTTGCGCTCCTGCTGGCTGATGGCTATTTCGACAGGCTCGCACTCGGCGGCACGCACCGTGACGGTCGCCTGACGGCCCTTCTCGTCGGGGTTGGCATATACGGTTATTTCGAGGTTGTTCTGCTCGGTATCGGCCTTGAGTTCCGCCTCGCACCACTCGGCGGAGGACTCCACCTCGACGGTGCGGTTCGACTCGACGGTCGCGCGGAACGTCGTGCCGTCGGCGCCTGCTTCGTCGAACGAGGCCGAGTAAACGTTCAGATAGGGTACTTCGGGTCGCGGCTGCTCCTCGATGATCTGTTCGTCGCCGTCGGAGCATGCTCCGAGAAGAGCGCCGCAGAGGAGAGCGCACCCCATCAGTATGTATCGGAAAGGATTGTTCATGAAATTTCGGGTTTCGTTTCAAATTGGTTTTCGGGGGGGGGAGTGCTCCCGCCGGGCTCTTGACCCCGCCCGCGCCAGAGCGGGTTCGATTCGAAAGCAGCCGGGCCCGAAGGCCCGGCCGCTGACTTTGATCGTTTGTTCGTAGTTACGGATTACGGAAGACTGGTCTCCACCCAGTTCATACCCCAATCGCCCTCCTGCTGGTTGCCCGCAGCACGGACATTGATCTCACCTACCATGTGGTTGCCCGACGTCGAGTAGTCCTTGACCGTGTAGGAATACTTGTCTCCCTCCTGATGGCCGTTGAGTTTCCAGTAACCCACCAGACCCTCCGATGCGGGATCGACGTGATAGAAGTGGTTCTCGGCATTGATCTCCTCCTTGGTCAGAATGCGGTTCCAAATACGGGCTTCGGACATGTAACCGGGGAAGTAGCGCTCGGCATTGTAGGCGTAGCCGATCCAGAAATAGCGATTGTAGTCGCTCTCCCAACCGGAGTTGGCGATACCGAAGCTCGGTTTGAGCGTATAGAAAGTGGTAGCGCGGTAAATGAGCTCTCCGTCGATATAGAAGCAGATTTGGCCGCCGCCCCACGTTACGGCAAGATGATACCAGCGGTTGAGCTCGGTGAGCTTCAGAGCGGAACTCGTGTAATTACCGGTGTTGGTAGCCAGCTGAATCTGATTCCAGTCCAACGTGGCATCGCCGAGGCGGAGCAGGAACTTGCCTTCGACGCCCATTACAGTCGAGAGGGTGCCCTTCGTGCGGGCCTCCTGAATATTTACCAGCGCCTCGAGGGTACCGGCCTCCAGGTTGTTGAGCGCAGATGCGTTTTGGAGCGTCGAGGTCATGAAGTAGCAGCGCGACTTACGCATATCGGCCACGCACTCGATCAGGCCCTTGGGCTTCTGCGAGATCTCGATCCGGGCCTGAACGGGCTCGGCGTTGTCCGGAGCATTCTTTTCGGTGAGGGTCACCGTGCAGGTGCGAGCAGGCGAATCGCCCAGCTCGGCAATGGTGAAATTCAGGTTGTTCTCCGCGTAGTCGACGAAGGTAACCCAGCCGTCGCCCTCCTCGCTGACCGCTACGTCGAACTCGACGTTGGTCGTCACGGGAACGATGATCGACTGCGACTCGACGCTGAGGTAGTAAGCCGTCTTCTCGGGCTCGATGATCGTGCGGGGCAGCTGGGTGATCTTCAGCGTAGCCGCGCCGGTCTTGGCGCCCTTGATGGTTACGGTAGCTTCGCGTGCGGTCTCACCGTCGTTCTGCGCCATGGTGAAGTATGCCGTAACATCCTTCTCCGTACCGCCCTCGGTAGGACGGGCCATCGCATAGGTCAGCCAGCCCTCGACATCCGAAACGATTTCGGCATGCAGGTCACGGGTGTTTACGTCGGTGTTCAACTCTACGGCCAGACGCTTCTCCTCGGTGTAGGCCAGACGCATCTCGCTCTTCGACTTGATCTCGAGGAGCTCGGGAACAGCTGCCGCCACGACGATCTGGAAGGGAACCTCCTTGCTGCCCATCTTGAAGAGATAGTCGGCAGTCACGTCCTCGTAAGTCTCGTTGGGATCGACGTCGAAAACGACCTCGGCACCGTCCTCACCGGTCGTTGCGGACGGGTGAACGAAGCCATACGATCCTTCGAGGGTCCACTCGCCGGAGCTCGTAACGAACACCTTGACCGTACCGCCTTCTGCAGGCAGCATATTGGCCCCCTCGGTATAGATCACTTCCAGCTGCTCTTCCGTCTGCGAGGCCTTCTTGGTAAGGGTGATCTGGAAAGTAGCGTGCTTCTTGCCGCAGACGAAGTCGTAGGTGAATACCTGATCCACCTCCTTGTCGTTGGGCTGTACGGTGAACTCCACGATGTCGCCTTCGACACCTTCATTCACCGACGGCAGCACGTATGCGTTCTCGTTATCGGCGAGCGTCCATTTTTTGGAGCTGGTAACCATGGTCGACACCTTGCCGCCCTTGCTGCTGACCGTAGCCGAGGTCGGCATCAGAGAAATCGCATCCTCCTTGGGCTGTTCGATGGGGGTCACGGGATCGTCATCGCTGCAGGACGTACCCATCAGGAGAGCAGCGGCGGCGAAATAAAATAATTTAGAAAATTTCATTTTTCAGGTTTTTAGAAAATATTCTTTACAACCGTAAATTAAGGTTTGGTTAGACCCGGCCGGCGGCATCCCGGCCGAAGCCGGGACGCGCCGCGTCGGATCGGAAATTAGTTGATCGGGTGCGGGTTCGGATCGTAGCGGCCCTCGCCGAGCTTGTTGTAAACGTTCTTCGGTTCGAGGACATCCTGACCGTAGCAGCCCTTAGCCATGTTGCGGAACTGCTGGTAGGAGTGCGCGCGGTTGCTGTTGACCGTACCGGTTCCTGAAGGGTCGAATGCGAACCACATGATCCAGCCGTAACCGTTATCCATGATCTGCTTGGCTTCGCTCTCCGACATGGTGCTGCCGTAGTTGAGCTGGATCGAGTTGCCGGCGCAGCGGTCTCTCTCCATGCCGTTGACCGGTGCGGCAGCACCGCCGTAGTCGGCACATACGTTGTCGATGAACTCACCGGGCAGGTGCTCGACGCCGTCGATGGTCACCGAAGGCAGGGTCGAATAGATATAGCCGAGGTAGTAGAGGTGTACCCAGGTCTCCCAGGGGCAGAGCTCCGTCATGGCCTTCTTGGTCTCGTAGCAGAGACGGGCGGCATGCGCCGCGCTGGGGGGAGCGAACCAGAGCGTGGTCGAATAGCCGTAGGTCGAGTACTCGTCGTCGAAGCCTACGCCGTCGAGCTTGTAGTCGAGGCAGATCTGAGCCAGCTCACGGCCGAACTGCTCGCAGCCGTAGTCGGTCAGACCGGCCAGACCGGCCTGGTCGTGGTTGCCCAGAATGTCGAGCAGCACCTTGATGCCCTTCTTGCGCAGCGGCTGGAGCAGCTCCTCGGAGTTGTCGAGCAGCGCCTGCACGTTGGGGTTGGCGCTCATGTAAACCTTCTGCTTGTCGGGATCCCAGTTGATGTTACCGGCGAAGAGCACGACAGCATCGAAGAAAGGCTGACCGTCCTCGAGAATGTACTCGATAGCGTTAAGCGGGTTGCAGTCGTTGACCTCGAAGTAGCAGATGTTGCGGATCTTCTTCGAGCTCTGACGGCTGACGAACAGGTCGACATAGGCGTCAGCGACGGTCAGGTTCTCCGTCTCGGCTACGGCCTGCAGGGGAACCATGTAGGTGGTGACGTATGCGATCTGCTCGGCGCTCGGGGTGATCGTCACCTCGACGGTTGCGGAGGTCTCGCCGGCGGGAACGGTCAGGATACCGTCGTTAGCCACAGTGCAGAGGCCCTCGGGGAATACCACGTACTCGGTGCCGTTGTCGAAGTTGACCTCGTCGACATGCTGGCCGTCCAGAGCGATCTTCACGCGCACGTCGGCTGCGGCAGCCTTGTCGAGCGTAAAGGTCAGGGTCTTCGTGACGGGATCCACGGCGTCGTGTACGAACGAGATGTTCAGATCATCGGCGCACGAGAGCGAACCGCTGACCTTTTCGGGAGAAACGGGACCCTCGTTGCCGGCCTTCTGGGTAACGGCGATCTTCACCGACTTCTCGCCCTCGCTGGCCTTCACGACGATCTGGCCTACGTTGGCATCGCCCGTGTTGTCCTTGGCGTTCACGATGAGCTTGTTGTCGCGCTTCTCGGCCGTCATCCACGACTCGGGATAGGTGAACGTCCAGTCGGGAGCGTTGGTCGAAACCGTCAGCTCGACGGCCGTGTTGTTCTTGGCCTCGAACTCGATGGCATCGGCCGGAGTAACGGTCAGCACGGTCTCGCCGGCAGGAACACCCTCCTGCAGCACGTTGATCTTCACGGGCTCGGCGTTGCCGGCGGTAATGGTGATACGACCCGGACGAGCAGCCTCCGCAACATTGGCTTCTGCATTCACCTTCAGCTTGTTACCGTCACGCGTAGCGGTAATCCAGGCGCTCTTCTCGAAGGCCCATGCACCCGCATCGGTCTCGACGGTAAGCACCACGTCCTGGTTGCCGTCCGCTGCGAAAGAGATCGCGGAAGATGGGGTCACCTTCAACGTGTTCTGCGTTTCCACTTCGTCCGATTCACTGCAGGAAACGAACGATCCCGACAAAATGGCAAAGAAACTTGCCATAAACATCGAAAATAGTCTTTTTTTCATGTATTAGTTAATTAATGGTTAATAAAGTTGGTAATATCGTATTGCGCTACTCCATCGGAAGAGCGACATTTACCCAGTTTACGTCGGACTCGGTCTTCAGATCGAAACCGTAGGGGCCGTAGTCCCGGATGTTCTTGCCCGGCACACGGTCGTCGAACTTCCAGTAGGCCACCAGACCTTCGGATGCCGGATCGATCTTGTAGAAGTGGTTCTCGGAGCCGATCTCTTCAGCCGTAAGCGCCTTGTTCCAGATGCGGACCTCGCTCATCATGCCGTCGAAACGACGCTCGTAGAAGAGCTCGCCGTCCGTTGCCAGACGATACGAGTGGCCGATCCAGAAGCAGCGGGGCTTGCCTTCCGTCTCGTCGGAGTGGGGAATGGCGAAGTTGACGTTCTCGATCGTCACGGGGGCTCCGTCCGGACCCGATACCGCAGCCTTGGCCGTCTCCTTCAACTTGCCGTCGATATAGACGCTCACGGTGCCCTTGTCGAACGACACCGCAATGTGGTGCCATGCGAACGGAGTCAGGTTGAAACGGTTGTCGGCATCGGCCGGAATCTTGCCTCGTGCGGGAGCGGTCGCCTCTTCGGAAACTTTCTTGGCGAAGGCCACCTGCAGCTGGTTCGTGGGACGGCCGTCATCGCCGAAACGCAGCATGAATACATCCTCGATACCCATGATGGTCGAGATGTTGCGGTCGAACGAATTGGCGTAGATCAGCGCCTCGAGCGTGAAGCTCTCCATATCCTTCACGGCTTCCGTCTCTTCCGTCCACTCGGGATATGCGAGGTTGTTCTGCATGTCGGCCACCACGTTGATAAGCGATGCCTTCGAAAAGACGAAGTAAACCGTGCTGGCGCTCTCGAGAACCTCCAGACCGTCGGCCGCGGCGATGCGCATGGGAAGCACGTAACGCTGCTTCTCCTCGATAGGGAGCTTGTCGAGGTTCTTGAAGGTGAACGTCAGCGGCTCGCTCTCCACCAGGCCGGCCGCAATCGTGGTCGAGGCCAGTGGCTCGTAATAACCGCCAGCGGGAAGCAGCTGCGCCGACATATCCTCGTAGAACATGCGGTAGTGATCCAAAAGCTCGGGAGCCTCGACGAACGTCACGTTCAGGTCGCCCGGCAGGGGCTGAGCCACGGCCACGGTAATGTCGCACTGGCTCTCGCTCGTCGTTTCGAGATTGTCGCGCTTGATGAAGATGTCGTCAACGAACGAACGCCCCGAGATAAAGACCTTGTTATCGAAATGGATCTTGCTCTCCTGATCGCCCTTGCAACTGCCGAAGCCGGCGGCCGCCAGGAGCAGCATGGCTAACCCTAAGCTATTTTTCATCGTTGTTTTCATTTTCGGAATCATTTTCTGGTTCGGGGTTCAGAATTGCTATCGCCTCCCGGATTCTTTTGTAGGTCGGCGAGTTGAAATAGTCGTCCTGCGCATTCGATGCGGCGAGACCCACCTTGTCGCACTTCACGGTGGAGGAGGTCTTCGGATCCATCACCCACTGTGCCGCGACCTGAAGGGTGGCGCCCACCTGCGCGTCGTCATTGCCGTCGGCAACGGAGGGCACCGAGGCCTCCAGCACGACCCTATCGCTCGGGACACCCGACGTCAGCTGCTCGCGAACCTGGCGCGAGATGGGCACCGAAGCCGACGCCTTCTCGGTCAGGATGATGATGTAGTCGCTGTCGGAGACGACCGTCTGGTTCTCGATCGTCGCGATGTAGGCCGGATAGCCGCGGAAGAAGAGCAGCTTCTCGGGGTTGGCTTTGTGCCACTCGTCGATAGCCTCTACGAACGGTACGGCAGCGCTGCTGTCCGCACCGCCGAGATAGGATACGACCAAACCGTCGAAACCGTATGCGATGCAGTTGGCGAGCTGTTTCTCGGTCTCGGTGCGACAGTAGGAGGCGAACTGCTCGTCCGTATAGTAACCCTCGTCCGCAGTGCCGCTCGCCGCTTCCTTCATGGCATTCCATACGTTACGGATAGCCGTATAATCGACGACGTTGAGCGTGCGGGTAGCTTTCGTGGCCCGCACCCGGGCGATTTCGGCGACTACGACGGGGTGCAGTCCATCCACGTCGCTCATCAGGAAGAAGTCCACGCTATCGGGCATGGCCGTCAGATGCTGGTTCTGCCGGTTCGGTTCGGCGGCAGAGCCCTTGACATGCATCATCGTGACCATATGCTCGCCGGCCTTGAACTCCCGAATGGCTGCCTGCGCGACCGGGTCGTCCTGCCTCATCGGCGGCAGATAATCTTTGTTTTCGGCTTCCGTCCACTCGCTGCATGAGCTCAGCACGGCTGCTGCTGCGAGAACCAGAATAAATATGCGCTTCATTGTAAATTTCATTTTAGTCTGAATTTGGGTGAATTTACTTGACAGCCGGATTGCAATCCCACCACATGCGGGTAGCCATGTTATCAGGACCGCCGAGCATCTCCACGGCTTTGGCGTAATTCTCCGGATTGTTGGTCACCTCCTCGGCCGGATAGGGCATGCGCCGTGCTCCGAGGGTGAGGTTGCGGATACCCTGCGAGTTGTTGCCCACGGCGGACTCCATGGCCGGAATCAGATGCGGATAACCCGTGCGGCGGTAATCGGCCCACGCCTCGTTGCCGAGATTGAAGTTGGCGATCCACTTCTGGGTGATGATACGCTCCTGCATCTCCTCCTTCGAGGCGCCGTCGTTCCAGGCCACGCCCAACTGCGAGAGCTGCGTGGAGTAGGAGTTGGCGCCGCCGTTGGGATCCATGTAGGTCTCGGGCAAGGTCGTGCCGGCCAGGTATTCGTCGACACCCGCGACACCCCACTGCGCGAACGAGAGGCGCACACCCTGCTCGTAGAAGGTGCGGGCATCGCCGCCCATGTTCCAGTTGAACACGCCGGCGGCTTCGGCCTTCAGGAATGCCACCTCGGCAGCGTTCATCCACTGCACGGGCGTCTGCATGCCGTCCACGAAGTTGACGCCCGAATAGAGCAGGCCGACCTTGTCGAGGCTCGGGATCGCGATGCCGCGGCGCATGCCTACGTATTCGGGTGCGGACTCTCCGGTGAACTGCGCACGGCTGAAATACTTCTCGCGGCGCGGATCGTCGAAACCGTTCATGTAGCAGATGATGTCGGCTGCCACGTGGGAGTCGCCGCCCGTCTTCGAACCGTTGGGCGTGTTGTACATGCAGGCGGTATAGAGCGGATTGCCGTCCTTGCCGAACGCGGACGCCGCGAGTTTCGCATTGTCATCGTTCGACTGCATGACGCCGACCGGATGCGACACGGCCTGCTCGCCGAGCTGCTGCGCGGTCAGACCGTTCGAGCTTCTGAAATCGGTGTAGACCACGCGCATGGCCAGACGCAGCTTCATCGAGTTGGCGAACCGGCACCACTTCACGGCCGTGCCGTCGAAGATCTTGTCGGCCGTGGGCGTAATGCTCATACCGATGTTCTCGTCGAGCATGGCGATGGCTTCGTCGAGTTCGTCGAACATCTGGGAATAGACCTGCGACTGGTCGTCGTAGGCGACCTGGATCTTTCCCGAGGTTCCGATCTCGGAGTAGGGAATCGGTCCGTATGCGTCGGTCACGCGGTTGAGCACGCAGACCTTGACGATCTTGCAAATCGCCAGCACCATCGGATTATCCGAAATGCCCTCCACGCTGGACATGTTGTTGTAGAATTGAGGGATGATCTTGTCGCTGTACATGAATACGCGCGTCCAGTCGTCGGTCGGATTGTACTTGGAGATGGTGTTGGTCCAACCGCCGTTCGCATCGGCATAGTAACCGCCCTGCGTGCCGCCCAGCAGGCAGTCGGTGAACTGGGCCGTATTCACGTCGGTCGAGACGACAGCTCCGAACATACCCGAGAGACCCGCGGCGATGGCGTAGTCCTTGGCCGCCATCTGCTCCTTGTCCACCTCGTAGGGATTGCTGTTTATTTCGAGGTAGTTCGACGTACATGCCCCGAACGTGCACAATGCGGCCAGGGCAATCGTCGCTTTTATCTTTTCGTGTTTCATAACGTAGCGGTTTTAGAATTTGAGTCGGAGGTTGAATCCGATATTGCGCATCGAAGGCATCATGAAGTAGTCGATACCCTGATAGTAGTTGCCGGTCGAGGCGATGCTCTCGGGATCGAACGGAGCCTTGTTGTAGATCATCCACAGGTTGCGGCCCACCAGCGAAATCGAGATCTCGCAGACATCGCGCAGCAGCTTGCGGGGCAGCGTATACCCGATCGAAACCTCCTGCAGGCGCACGTTCGTCGCGTCGTAGGTATAGAACTGGGGAATGGCGCTGCCGCTCGAGATCGCCGAATACCAGGTGTAGGCATCCACCAGATCGCCGCCGTTGACTCTCACGCCGCCGGCATCGCGCGCAGCAGCCGTAGCCTCCGAGACACCGTACTGGTCGAGCATGGCCTGCGTGCGCGAGAAGACGATACCGCCCAGACGAGCCGAAACCATGAATCCGAAATTGAGGTTCTTCCAGCGGAAGTCGTTGCGGAACGACATGTTCGCGTCGGGAAGCACGGAGCCGAGCTTGATGTACTTGTTCACATCCTGAATCGCCTCCGTGACGACCGAACCGTCGGCGCCAATGTAGATGGCGTTGTTGTCATCGTACTTCAGGTCGCGGCGCGAGTAGATATCGCCCAGCGTGCCGCCTTCCTGCAACAGGAACCGCGTATCGCCCAGACCGCCCATGTCGAGACGATCGACTGTGAAACGCTCGCCGGTTACGGCGTTGACCGCGTCGGTAGCCAGCGTGACGATCTTGTTCTTGTTGGACGAGAAGGTATAGCTGCTCTCCCAGGTGAATTTGTTCCACGTGTTCTTGTAGCTCAACGCCAACTCGACACCGCGGTTGCGCACGTCACCCGACTGGATGAAGAACTTCGAGTAGCCCGTACCGCCCGAGAGCTGCGGATCGAACGTCTGGTTCGAGGTGTTCGAGCTGTAGTAGGTGAAGTCGAGGTTGAAGTGGCGCAGGAAACGCATCGTCACACCCACCTCGTACGACTTCGTGCGTTCGGGCTTGAGGTCGTAGACCGGATACTGGGTCTGCGTGTTCCACGACATGCCGCTCTCGTTCCACGAATAGAGCGGGTTGGCGATGTAGCGCTCGAAAGCGACACCCACCGAGGCGAACGAACCGCGCAGCTTGACGTAGGAGAGGAGCTCGGGCATGTTGCCGATGATCTGCGACAAAACGACCGACACGCCGACCGAAGGATAGAAGAACGACTTGGTCGACGAGTGCGGGCCCGCCAGCTGCGAAGGCCAGTCGTTGCGGCCCGTAAGCGTCAGGTAGTAGGCGCCTTTGTAGCCGACCTCGGCCGAAGCGAAGATCGACTGCGTCTGCTCGCGCCAGCCCTCCTGCAGGTTCACTGTCTTGGCCGAATGGCTCAGGTTCTGGATATTGAAAACATTGGCCAGACCCGGTTTGTCGCCGTCGTCGATAGGGCCGCGCACCTTCGTGGCGTCGAATTTCATGTCCGAGAACGAGGCTCCGATGTTGGCCTGCAACGACCAGTCCTCACCAAACGACTTGTTGATGTTGACCAGCACGTCGCCGTAGGTCTGGCGGTCCCACGTCTTGGTGATACCGTACAGACCGTTCGACGAACCCTCGGTCAGCTGAACGTTGGACGAGGCGTACATCTTTTCGGTATAAGTGTTGTGCGAGTTGTCGAGTCGGATGCGGCCCGATACGCTGAGCCAGTCGAGAATCTGGTAGGAAAGCGATGCGTTGAACATGTAGCGGTCCTTACGGTTCTCGCGCAGGTTGCGGTAGTTGGCCCAGTAGGGGTTCTGCATGGTGATGCTGCAATCGCCCATCGGCCAGTACTGCTTCGAGATCTTGTCTACGGGATCATAGCGCTCGTACATGCTGGCATCGGCCCAGTCGTCGCCGCGCGGGAAGAGGTAGGCGCCCGTCAGCGGATTGCTATAGATACCCTGGTTGACCATGTTGCGGTCCTGCTGCAGCACGTAGCTCGCACCCACGTCCAGCGTCATCTTGTCCTTGAGGAAGGAGGTCGTGTTGCGGAACGTGAAGTTGTAGCGGTCGTAGCTGTTGTTGGGAACGATTCCGTCTGAGTTGATCGCTGCGGCCGAGAAGTAGGTCTGGTTCTTCTCCGTACCGGTGGAGAGCGAAACGCTCTCGGTATTGGTTATGCCGGTCTGGAAATAGTCCGAACGGGGGTCGTAGCCCATATGGTTGGCGCCGTTGAGACGCTTGCCCCAGCTGTATGCCTCGACATTGACCGGGGTGGAAAGGTTGCCCGTACCGTAGCGGTTCTGGAAAGCGGGCAGGACGAAGGGGCTCATGATGTCCAGACCTACGGATGCCGTCACCGAGAGCTGGCCGGCCTTACCCTTCTTGGTCGTCACGACGATTGCGCCGTTGGCCGCATCCGAGCCGTAGAGAGCGGCGGCGGCGGCACCGGTCAGCACCGAGATGGATTCGATATCCTCGGGATTGATGTCGGCGATGGGATCGGTCGTACCCTGCGAAGAGAATTCGGATTCGGTGCCGCCGTCCTTAGCCTTGGTGAACATAGGCACGCCGTCGATGACGTAGAGTGCGTTCGACGACTGCGAAATGGATTTGGTACCGCGCATGACGACCTTCGACGCGCCGCCCACACCGGCCGACGAGGCGTTGATATTCACACCGGCTACCTTGCCGTTGAGTGCGTTGATGAAATTGACGTCCTTGTTCGACGTGATTGCGTCGGCGGCTACCTGCTGTACGTTATACGACAGCGCCTTCTCGGAGCGCTTGATGCCGAGTGCCGTAACGACAACGGTATCGACGTCGACCGACTGCTCCTTGAGTACGATATCGATTTTGGAGCGGGAGCCGACCTCGACCTCGCAAGGCTCATATCCCAGATAATTGATAACCAGTACGCAGTTCTCTGCCGAGGGGGGGGGAATTTGCAGAGAATAGTTACCGTCGATATCGGTGCTGACACCGATGGTCGTACCCTTGATGACGACCGATGCGCCGATGACGGGCAAGCCGTTGGTGTCCGTCACCTTTCCCGATACCTGCATGGCGGTTGGTACGTTTTTTGCAACCTTATCCGACTTGGTAACGAGAATATTCATACCTTCGATGATATAGTCGAGACCTGTACCGTCGAATAACAGCGGCAGAATTTCGGGTACGGTTTTATCCGTTGCGTCTACCGAGACGGTGATTCGGGTGTCGTCGATATCCTTGTTGAAAAGGAAAAGGTAGCGCGATTGCTGTTCGATTTCATTCACCACCCGCTCAATCGGGACCTTGTCCAGATGAATGGATAACCGGGCGGTTTGGGCGTTTGCCTCCGCGATACTCATCGCGAGGCACGCTGATATGACTATAAACAGATTCCGGATTTTGTAGAATCTTGTTTTATTCATACTTCTGTTCGATTAAAGGTAATAGTTAAATAGTAGGTTTGAACACATCTCTATCTCTGTTACCGGCCTGCGGATGTTCCGGATCTGCAGGATTTTTTCGATAGAGTCTTTAGGTATCGTATGTTTGGCTTACTCCATAGGCATTCCGTTATTTACCTGTTCGACATCCGTTCTTATATTTTGTAATTGCTCTCTCCGTTATACTTATATAATATAAATGACATTGCTCTCCTCGTCGTGTTCGAAGGTGAACTTGGCGACGTGCTGCAGGACTCTCAGCGCATGGTCCACACCGTCCGCGATGCGGATCTTGCCGCTGGCGAACTCCGCGACTGGCATCGTGGCGCACCGATAGACGAACCGCACGTCGTAAATCTTTTCGAACTTGCGCATCAGCACCTCGAAGGGCACCCCCTTCAGGCTCAGTATACCTTCGGTCCAAAGTGCCATGGCGGGATCCTCCGTCCGCGTCACCACCAGATTGCCGTCGATAAGATCGACCGTCTGGTCCGGATTCAGGTATACCTCCTGTCCGTCGGCCGAGACCTTCACCCTGCCGCGGAGCAGCGTCGTCGAGAAGCTGTTCTCGGCTTCGTAGGCCTCGACGTTGAACTTCGTGCCCAACACCTCGATCTTCGAAGCAAAAGTCTCCACGACGAACGGACGCCGGGCATCGGGCACTACATCGAACATCGCCTCGCCCGAGATCTTCACCTGACGGTCCTTGCGGCCGAAAACGACCGGATATTCGATTTTCGACCCGGCATTGAGCCATACGTGCGTGCCGTCGGCCAGATCGATACCGATCCGCTGCCCGGCCGGAACCTCGAACGTCGTCGTGCGACCCGATATTTCGCGATACACATGTTCGTGCGTACCGTATATACTGCCTGCCATAAGCGCCAAGACGGCGGCCACGCGCATGACGCGCCGTACGAGCGGACGAAGCGACGGTTTCCGGTTCTCCGTCCGTACCGCCGGCCTGCCGATGACACGGTGCATGAGGACCCCTTCGAACAGAAAGCGGACGCGATCGATCTCCCGCTGGTGTGCCTCGGGGTCCTGTTCGTACCACTCCTTCACCGCGAGCTCCTCCTCGCCGGTGCATTTTCCGACGAGATAACGGTATATGATCTCTTCCTGCATTACTTTCTGCTTTGTTTACATAAATATATGAATAAATAGGGGCGGTGGTACAGAAAAACGGCCCGAACCGTACAAATAAATATTTTAAGCAATTTACGTAAAATTTTTACAAAGGTCGGATTGTCCGATATCACGCCTTACGCCGACGATTTTCGGGGCATCGTAACCGAAAAGTAAGCAGCAACTTCGGACAAATGTTTTTTTTCTATCATAAAATCTATATCTTTGTAAGTGAATACAGCGATATGGACAAAAAGGCATCAATATACGGTCGGGATTTTACGTTCGATGAGGTCGGCAATCACTTTTTTGCCCACATCGAATCGTACCGGCTGCTCGCCTACTCCTATGTTCGCGACAGGTCGATCGCCGAAGATATCGTCTCCGACAGTTTCCTGAAGCTGTGGGAGCGCAAGGACGATCTCTCGCCCGAAAAAGGCGACTATCGAAGATATATCGTCACGATCATCAAGAACGCATGCTGCGAATACCTGCGTTCCCGCAAGATACGCACGAGAATCAAGCAGGAGATTCAAGACTCCGAGGACTGGAAGCTGCAGATCAGCCTCCGTTCGTTGGAAAATGCCGAGATCGAAAACCACCTGTTCTCGAGCGACACGGAGCGGATCATCATGGAAGAGCTCGAAAAACTGCCCTCCCTCACGCGCGAAATATTCATCGACAGCCGATTCCGATTCCTCTCCCATAAGGAGATCTCCGAAAAATACAACCTGCCGGTGCGGCGGGTCAAATGGGAGATCACCAAAACGCTCGACGTATTGAAAGTGGCGCTGAAAGACTATATGCCCGCATGGATCTTGCTGGCCTGCATCCTCGGGAACAAGCCCGACCTGTAAAGGACCTTGCCTCGGGTGACTCCGCTCCGTTTCCCGCATCCATCGCCGGGCAGGTTATTGCCGGCAAAGCATGCGGCATAAGACAACACGCACTCGAACGAATATCGTACTCCGCCATTTTTGAGGCAATCAGCTTATCGATCCATATCGTTTCGTTCGGGTATATTTTTTTCGCCCCGGAATGGAGACGAAACCGATACGCCGGGACCGACATAATTATTTCCGTCTTTACGGATACGGATCATCGACGGATGCGCTCCGGTTGCGAGATTTTCGACTTGCACCACAGAATGCCGACATCTGTCGCCATGTGAGCCTGCGGATTCACTCGACAGCCGAAAACAGCGGCAAGCCACGAAGAGAGCGCATATGAAAAAAGCGGCCGCATCGCTGGACCGCTTTATCTTCATTAGTGGGAACATGCGGATTTGAACCGCAGACCTCCTGCTTGTCGAGCAGGCGCTCTAAACCAACTGAGCTATGCTCCCTTCATCAAAAAACCACCCACATTGCTGTAGGTGGCCTTTTTCGGATTGTGGGAGCTGAGGGATTCGAACCCCCGACCCTCTGCTTGTAAGGCAGACGCTCTGAACCAGCTGAGCTAAGCTCCCTTAAGTATGGCTTGGGACTGCAAAGGTAATTAAAAAATTCGAAACTCCAAAATTTTTCGCAATTTTTTTTAATTGCCGTTCGGTGCTTCGGAAGGAACTCTCAACCTCCACCTTTCACAACCCTCGCGCATCAGCGCCTGAACAAGGACTTGAACCTAGGACCCCATGATTAACAGTCATGTGCTCTAACCAACTGAGCTATTCAGGCTTTTCAATGAACTCGGAGACTTCGTTGTGTCTCGTTTTCGGTGTGCAAATATATGGCAAATTTTTATTCTTGCAAAATTTTTGTGCTTTTTTTTGCAAAAAAATATAACTTTGCAAAAGGATAAGATATGAGAACGATTCGTCACATACTGCTTACCACACTGGTTATCTGCCATTTGGGCGCTTTCGGGCAATCCACGCTGCAATTCGTCTCGAAAGAGTGGAATTTCGGCTCCATCCGGGAGGAGAGCGGCCCGATCGCCCACACTTTCGAGGCGACGAACCGCAGCGAGTACCCTGAGGTGATCCTCGATGTCACCTCGACCTGCGGCTGCACGAAGCCCCTCTTCACCCGCCGGCCCGTCCGGCCGGGCGATACGACGGCCGTCACGGTTCGGTTCAATCCCGCCGGGCAATCGGGCCTGATCGACCGGACACTGGTCGTCTACGGCAGCGGAAACCGGGTAATCGAGCGGTTGCGGATCACGGGACGCGTCGAGCCTCGCGCGCGCACGATAGAGGAAAGGTTTCCGATTGTCGCTGGCGAGGGCATCCGCCTTACGAACAACTTCCTCCCGTTCGAGACCCTGCCGCACGGCCGGGAGACGGGGGCCGAAATCGGCATCGCGAACGATTCGGAGTCGCCGCGCTCCATCCGGTTCGTCGGCGAGCAGACGAGCGGCCTGCTCGCGATCGAGGCTCCGGAGACATTGCAGCCGGGCGAGGAGGCGAAGATCCGGATCGTCTACCGCATTCCGGCCGATTGCAGACGTTACGGCACGGTGGAGGACCGCTACTCGCTGTCGGTGGAGGGTCGCCGGCTGCATGTCCGCATAGCTGCGCGGGGCGTGCTCACGGATGCCCCCCGGGCCGCCGGCACCGCGATACCGGTAGCCAGGCTGAGCTCGGGAGCTGTCCGGACGGGCGACCTGAAACGAGAGGGCGATAGCGGCTTCGTTTCGCTATCGCTCCGCAACGAAGGCGCGGGCGAACTGCGCGTCCGGGCCGTAGAGACCCCCGAAGGGGCGTTCTGTTCGCTGAAGGCGGGCATGCGGGTGGCGCCGGGCGGAGACCTGCCGTTCGAAGCCGGCATCGACCCCTCGGGGCGGGATTTCGGCGTCGCGAGCGAGCGGATCCTGATCGTCACCGACGACCCGAAGCATCCGGTGCTCCGGCTGCGGATCACGGCAAATATCATCGACTAAAAACCATATTCAGAAAGATATGTACAAAATACTCGAAAAACAACTGCTGGCCGAAGGCATCTACCGGATGCGGATCGAGGCTCCGCGCGTGGCGCGGGCCGCGCTTCCCGGCCAGTTCGTGATCGTGCGGGTCGACGAGCAGGGCGAGCGTATACCGCTCACCATCGCCGACTACGACGCCGGACAGGGGTGGGTCGACATCGTCACGCAGGCGATAGGCGTCTCGACCCGGAAGATCTGCGCCCGGGAGGCGGGCGAATTCCTGACCGACTTCGCCGGGCCTCTGGGCCGTCCCTCCGACTTCGTGAACGAACCGCTCGAAGAGGTGCGCAAGCGCCGCTACCTCTTCGTCGCGGGCGGCGTGGGCACGGCCCCGGTCTATCCGCAGGTCAAGTGGTTGCGGGAGCACGGCGTGGAGGCGGATGTCATCATCGGCGCCAAGACCCGCGCGATGCTCATCTACACGGAGGAGATGCGCGCCGCGGCGTCGCACCTCCACATCGCCACGGACGACGGCTCGGAGGGATTCCCCGGCCTAGTGACCGACCTGATCGCCGACCTGATCGACAACCGGCGCGAGCACTACGACGTCTGCGTCTCGATCGGGCCGATGATCATGATGAAATTCGTCGCCCGCACCACGGCCCGCTACGGACTGAAAACCATCGTTTCGCTCAACGCCCTGATGGTCGACGGCACGGGCATGTGCGGAGCCTGCCGCGTAAGCGTGGGGGGCAAGACCTACTTCACCTGCGTCGACGGCCCCGAATTCGACGGCCACCAGGTCGACTTCGACGAGGCGATGCGCCGTCAGGGCATGTACCGGACGCAGGAGCAGCGGGCGGCAGCCATCTACGCCGAGCGTGCCGCAGGACATCAATGTAAAATCGGACTGGACAAATAGAGAGCTATGGCAAACAAGATACCGCGCGTACCCGTGCGCGAACAAGACCCGAAAGTGCGGGCCGCCAATTTCGAGGAGGTCTGCTACGGCTACGACGAAAAGGAGGCGCTGCTGGAGACCACCCGCTGCCTGGACTGCAAGAATCCGCGCTGCGTGGCGGCCTGCCCCGTCAGCATCCGGATTCCCGATTTCATCCGCGAACTGAAGAACGGCCGGGTGGCCGCAGCAGCGGCCGTCATCGCGCGAGACAGCTCGCTGCCGTCGGTCTGCGGACGCGTCTGCCCGCAGGAGACGCAGTGCGAAGGGGCCTGCATCCTGGGCATCAAGGGCGAACCGGTAGCCATCGGCAAGCTGGAGCGCTACGTGGGCGACTGGGCGCTGGAACACGAACCCGAGGTGACGGCCGCCCCGCGCAACGGCCGCCGCGTCGCCGTGGTCGGCAGCGGTCCGGCCGGTCTGGCCTGCGCCAGCGACCTGGCTAAGGCGGGCTACGAGGTACACATCTTCGAGGCGCTGCACAAGGTGGGCGGCGTGCTGGTCTACGGCATTCCCGAGTTCCGTCTGCCGAAGACGCGGATCGTGGAGCGCGAGATCGACGCCCTGCGCCGGCTGGGCGTAACCATCGAGACCGACGTCATCATCGGCCGCACCCTGACGGTCGACGCCCTGCTCGACGAGGAGGGATTCGACGCCGTTTTCATCGGTTCGGGCGCCGGACTGCCCCGTTTCATGGGTATTCCGGGCGAGAACCTCAACGGCGTGATCTCGGCCAACGAATTCCTGACCCGCGCCAACCTGATGCGTGCCTTCGACGCCGACTACGACACGCCCATCCAGGCGGGCCGCAAGGTGGTCGTGGTGGGCGGCGGCAACGTAGCGATGGACGCCGTGCGCACCGCCAAGCGATTGGGTGCCGAGGCGACAATCGTCTACCGGCGCAGCGAAGCCGAACTCCCGGCCCGCACCGAAGAGGTGCACCACGCCAAGGAGGAGGGCATCGAGTTCCGCATGCTGACCAACCCCACCGCCGTGCTGGGCGACGAGCAGGGGTGGGTGCGCGGCCTGCGATGCGTGGAGATGACCCTGGGCGAACCCGATGCCAGCGGACGCCGCTCGCCCGTGGTGAAGGAGGGTTCCGAATTCGAGGTGGCATGCGACGTAGTCATCATGGCGCTGGGCACCTCGCCCAACCCTTTGCTGTCGGCCACCACCCCGGGTCTGGAGACCGACCGCCGCGGCTGTCTGGTAGCCGACGAGGCGGGCTCGACCACCCGCGAAGGGGTATTTGCCGGCGGCGATGCCGTTACGGGCGCCGCCACGGTCATTCTGGCGATGGGAGCCGGACGCCGGGCCGCCGAAGCCATCGACCGATACATTCAGAAAAAAAACGGAAAATAATGAAGCGAGTGCTTGCAATCGCACTGGCCGCGACGCTGTTCGCCGCCTGCGACGACGAACCCAAACAACTCGTCGGCACCATTTCGGACGCGACGATGAACGGCATAACGGTCTGCGGACCGGACGGCGGAGAACATCTCTTCCCCATCGAAGGGGCCGACCTGAGCGAGGCCAACGGACTGCTGGCGGGCTCGCCGGTCACCGTGGAGTACACGGGAACCCCCGAACGGGTAAAACGAGTGCTGAAGGTATCGACCGACGCCACCTATGCCGCCGCCGTGGGCGACTGGACCCGGCCCGACCCCATCGATGAAAACGGAGTGATGGGCATCCGCCTGCAAACCGGAGGGGCCGCGGAGTCGATCCGCATGGCGACGCTGGTCTACACCTCGTGGGAGCTGCTGGAGGAAGCGGGCAAAATCCGGCTCAAGGGCCGCAGCATCGGCAACGGACAAACCGTCGACTTCGAGGAGACGGCCGAGATCTCGGAACGGGATGGTCGCCTCACGCTGACGACCGACAACGGAACCTTCTACACCCGGGAACGTTAGCCGCCATGCGAATCTCGTCCGTTCTGCTCGCGGGGCTGCTCCTCGCGGCCTGCGGGTCCGACCGCATCACTACATTCGAGGGCACCCTCTCCGAGGCGCAGTTCAACGCCCTGACCCTGATCGGCGAGCAGGGTAACCCGGTCACGTTCCGCACCGAGGAGGCCGAATTCGAGTTCGCCGACAAGCTGGCGACGGGCTGCCGGGTGAAGGTCCTCTACCGGGGCCGCATCCGGGAGGGAAGCGCCACGGCCGTCCGGATCGAGGTCGACCCGACCTGCGCCCGCCTGCTGGGACGCTGGATCGAGGCGGAGGACGGCATGGGAATGGGCATCGAGTTCGAGGCGGGCGGCACGGCCCGCTCGATCGGCATGCAGACGCTGATCTTCACCGGCTGGGAGCAGCTGCCCGACGGCGGACTGAAGCTCAACGGCTACAGCATCGGCAACGGCAATACGATCACCTTCTCCGAGGAGTGGGAGATTCAGGAGCTGGAGCCCGACCGACTCACCATCGCCCAAAGCGACCTGACCCTCCGTTTCCGCCGCGAAACGGAGGAGGACGCCCTGGCCCGCGAGGAGCGCGAAGCCGCCGCCGCACAGCCGCAGAAGCGCTAATTGCAAAGCACCTGACAAGCAATCCGGCCGTGCGGGAACTCCCGCACGGCCGGATTGTTCGTTTTTATCCGCCGCCACCCCGAGCGAAACCGTTCTCGTTGTCATTCCGGGCGGAGCCGCAGGCGAAGTCGAGGAATCCCGACCGGCATACCGGCGTGAATCCTTGCGAACCGCAAGGACGAATGTTCAGCGATGTCGGGATCTTTCGACTGCGGGCCATACGGCCCTCCGCTCAACATGACATTTTTCTGTCATTCCGAGCGAAACGAAGTGTAGTCGAGGAATCCCGACGATGCACGGCGCAATCCTTTTGGAAACCGCAAGACGTTGCATCCTGGACAGACCCGGCGTCTTACGCCGGTGTCACCCCGAGCGTAGTCGAGGGGTCTCGACGGTCGGATCAGCGGGACCCCCTGCGGACCGCAAGGGCGGACGTTCCTTCAGGTCGGGACCTGTCGACTGCGCGTCTTCGACGCTCCGCTCAAGGTGACATAAAATAACGGGCATTTGAGATCTGCTCTCAAATGCCCGTTATTTTTATACAACACTCTGTTCCGAGGCTATTTCCGGAGCAGAAGCTCCACCCGGTCGGCGATCTCCTGCGGCTCGATGCCGGAGAGGCAGCGGTAGTCGCCGAACTTGCAGGGTTTCTTTCCGTAAACCGAGCAGGGGCGGCAGCTAAGGTCGCTGCGCTGGACGATCCCTTCGGTCGTGCATCCGTAGCCCAGAAATCCCATCTTGGGATGGGTAGCGCCCCACACCGAAACGACGGGGGTGGCGGTCAGCGATGCCAGGTGCATCACCAGCGAATCCATCGAGACCACGCAGTCGAGGTTGGCGATCAGGTCGATCTCCTCCTTCAGCTTCAACCGGTCGGCCACGGCCGTCACATTGTCGAAACGCTCCTCCTGCGCCTTCGCGAAGGCCAGTTCGCCGCCCATGCCGCTGTGGATGAAGACCCGGTCGTGCCGTTCGCTCAACAGACGGACCACCTCCGCCATGCGGTCGAGCGGATAGATCTTGCCCTGCTGGGCCGAGAAGGGGGCCACGCCGATCCAGACACCCCGCTTCTCCCCCATCGGATTGGGCCGCTCCGTGCGGAGGGCCGGAGCCGGATCGTCGAAGCGGAATCCCAGCCGGCGGAAGACATCGCAATAGCGTAGCACCGTGTGACGCAGCGGCTCGATGCACTCGGCGCTGCTGCCCATGCGGAGCCACTTGGCGAAACGGCCCTTGCGGATCGACCGCACGCGAATCCCGTGCAACCGCATCGAGAGCCGGAACAGCTGCGACCGCAGCACGTCGTGCACGTCGGCCATCGCATCCACCCCCAGCGCCCGCGCCTCGCGGGCCAACCGGAGGATGCCCCGCACCCCCTTGTGCTCTCCCTTCGTGTCGATGAAGAGGAAATCGACATCCACCCCCTCGAAGAAGGGGCGGAACAACTTGCGCGTCACGACGGTGATCTTCAGTCCGGGGTAGGCGTCTTTAAGCGCCTTCAGGGCATGCGGCAGCATCGCCACGTCGCCCATGGCCGACGAACGCATCACCAGCAGATGCCGGGGCAGACGCTCGTCCGCACTATTTTTTGGCATAGAGCACGGGGTTCAGCGACGGGTCGTTGTACATCTTCATCTGTTTGTAGACCTTCATGTACTTGCGTCCCGAAGCGATGTCGTCGAAGAGCTCCTCGATGGCCTGCGACAGATCGACCTGCTGGGTCTGCAACACCTCCAGCTTCTTGCGGCAGGCGGCGCGGTGGTCGTCGTCGACGTCCGTGCGGACCGTTTCGCAGTGCATGTGGTAGATCTTGAGCGCCAGGATCGAGAGGCGGTCGATGGCCCAGGCGGGGGTCTCGGTGTTGATGCGGGCGTCGGCCTGCGGGGTCACCTCGCGGTATTTCTCCAGCATATAGGAGTCGATGTACTCCACCATGTCGGTACGGACCTGATTCGACTTGTCGATCCGGCGTTTGAGGGCCAGCGCCGCAACGGGATCGATCTGCGGATCGCGGATGATATCCTCCAGGTGCCACTGCACGGTGTCGACCCAGCACTTCTCGTAGAGCAGGAAGTCGATGCTGCCGTTCGTATAGGGGTTGTTCACGGGGTGGTCCACATCGTCGAAACGGTGATAGTCGTCGATCACCTGACGGAAAATCCGGTTCGCATTTTCGGTAAACATATCCAAAGTCTTTTGTCGGTTTATAATTGTAAATTTCGGTAGAAAATTTTACCTTTGCTACCAAAGATTTAACAAAGATAATGAATATTTCGAAAAAAGCAATCTTTTTGCTCCTTTTCGTCACGGGCGCACTCCTTCAGGTCCGGGGGCAGAGCCGAACGGTCCGCCAGACGCTGGAAGAGTACGTGGCCCGCTACCACCCCATCGCCGTCGCCCACATGGAGCGCTACGGCATCCCGGCCAGCATCACGCTGGCGCAGGGCATTCTGGAGTCCGACTGCGGCAACAGCCCCCTCTCCCGCTCGTCGAACAACCATTTCGGCATCAAGTGCAAGAGCAACTGGACGGGCGAGCGGGTCTACCACGACGACGACGCCAAGGGCGAGTGTTTCCGGGCCTACCCCTCGGTGGAGGCCTCCTACGAGGACCACGCCGAGTTTCTGGACCGCCAGCCCCGCTACGACTCCCTCTTCTGCTACGCCGCCACCGACTACCGCAGCTGGGCACGCGGGTTGAAGGCCGCCGGCTATGCCACGGCGCCCGACTACGCCCTGCGGCTGGTGCGCATCATCGAGAACAACCGGCTCTACCTCTTCGACCGCGAAGGGGGCGAGCGGCTCTATGCCGCGGCCGCCGAAGGAGAGAGCGGTTTCGCCGCCCAGAGCAGCGTCGGCGAACCGGCTCTCGCGGCCGGAGGGGTCGACCCCGACGACTACCGCGTGACGATCAACGCCCACAACGGCTACAACGTCTATCGCACCAATGGCGTCTGCTACGTGCTGGCCAAGGAGCACGACTCGTTCGAGAACATCGGACGGCAGTTCCGCCTTTCGCCCCGCAATCTGCGCAAGTTCAACGACGTGGATGCCGATGCGCAGCCGCTCACGGGCGAGGTGATCTACATCGGCCGCAAGAAAAACGGCTGGGAGGGCAACGCCCGCCTGCACACCGCCGTCGAGGGCGAAACGCTCTACTCGGTGGCGCAGTCCTACGCCATACGGATCAAGTCGCTCCGCAAGATCAACCGGCTGAAGAGTACCGAGGTGCAGTTCGCAGCAGGCGACCAGGTAAAAATCAGAAAATAACACGTTCGACCGATCATGGACAACAACACGCTCCGGCAACGGATCCAAGAGACGCTCATCAAGAAATCGGCGCTCAAACAGAAAATTTTCGACAACACGTTCGCCATCTTCAACGAACTGAAGGAGACCCTGCTGGAGATGGCCTCGGAGATGGACGACGAACTGGAGGGCAGGCTCGACAAGCGGGTCCGCATCGAGTACCGCGACCGCGGCAAGTTCGAGACACAGCTGCAGATAGCCAGCGACCTGCTCATCTTCCAGATGCACACCGACGTCTTCGAGTTCGACGCGAACCACGCCATCTGGCAATGCCCCTACGTGCAGTCCGACCGCGACAACTCCTACTGCGGCGTCATCAATGTCTACAACTTCCTATCCGACTCGTTCAAGTACAACCGCAACGCCGACGAAGGCTACCTGATCGGCCGCATCTTCATCAACCGCGAGCGGTGCTATTTCGTGGAGGGCAAGCGACAGAACTCGCTGCGGGCCATCAATTTCGGCAGCCGGGAGATCGACCGCGGCGCCCTGATCGCCATCCTCGAGACGGCCATCCACTACGTGCTGAACTTCGACCTGCTGGTGCCTCCCTTCGAGGCCTGCAAGCGGGTGACCGTCGACCAGTTCAACACCCGCATGGACAACTCGAAATTCATCACGGGCAAGCGACTGAATTACGACTTCAACGTAGACGACATTTAAGATGAGAAAGACCATACTGCTTTTCGGAGCGCTCTGCATCGCGCTCTCCGCCACGGCACAGAGCACGGGCGAACGGGCCGCGGCGCTCTACGACCGCTATCACGCCCTGCGGAACACCGCCTCGACGGGCAAGATCGAGCCGGCCGCCGACGGCGAACACTTTCTGCGCCGGAGCGCCGAAGGGATCGAGATGTTGAGCTACAGCGACCCCTGGGAGCGCGAACTGCTCTACGCCGCCGACGGTCGGCAGATCTCGGACTACGCCGCAGCGCCGAACGGCGACCTGCTGATCGCCTACGGTTCGACCCCCATCTACCGCCACTCCTTTTCGGTGGACCGTCTGCTCTGCATCCGGGGCGGGGAGACCCTGGAGGTCTCCCCGGAGGTGAGCGGCAAGCGCGACGCGAGCTTCTCGCCCGACGGAAAACTGATCGCCTTCTCGAGCGGCAACGACCTCTACCTCTTCGATCCGGAGAGCCGCACGACCCGCCGCCTGACCGACGACGGCGCCTGGAACCGAATCATCAACGGCACGACGGACTGGGTTTACGAGGAGGAGTTCGGCTTCACGAAGGGCTACGCCTTCTCGCCCGACGGGCAGAAGCTGGCCTACCTGCGCTTCGACGAGAGCGAGGTGCCGCTCTTCGAGATGATGCGCTTCGACGGCCGGCTCTACAACCGGGCCTATGCCTTCAAATATCCCAAGGCGGGCGACCGCAACTCCACGGTGACGATCTGGACGATCGACCTGCAAAGCGGCGAAAAAGAGGCCGTCTACACGGGCCCCCAGACGGATCAGTATATTCCGAAACTGGGCTGGACACCCGGCGGCGAGCTCTATTTCTACCGCGTCGACCGGCGCCAGCGGTTGTTCGAAGTGGTGGTCGACCGGCCCGACGAACAGCAGGTGATCTACTCCGAGCAGTCGCCCCGCTACGTGGAGCGCCCCATCGGCCAGGTCCTGACCTTCATCGACGGCGACCGGTTCGTCGTCCGCGAGGAGACCACGGCGGGCTGGTGGCACCTCTACCTGCACAGCATGGTCAAGGGGCGCCTGAAGGCGCTGAGCTCCGGACCGTGGGAGGTGACCGCGCTCGTTCACGCCGACAAGCGCGGCGTGTGGTACCTCTCCACCGAGCGCTCGCCCTTGCGCCGCGACCTCTACCGCATCGACCTGCAAGGCCGCCGCAAGCAGCGGCTTACCGAGGGCGAGGGGTGGCACGCCATTCAGCCGGGAGCCGGCATGAAGTACTTCGTCGACAACTATTCGTCGGCCGTCGCACCCAACCGCATCTCCGTCCGCCGGGGCGAGAAGGGCGAACCGGTGCGCGACTTGGTGCTCAAGGAGAGCCCCGCCGACCGGGCATACGCCGCAGGCGAAGTACCGGTCAAGGAGTTCTTCACTTTCCGCAACGGGCAGGGCGACGAGTTGAACGCCTGGATGATCCTCCCGCGCGATTTCGACTCCACAAAGCGCTACCCCGTCCTGCTCACCCAGTATTCGGGTCCGGGATCGCAGGAGGTAGCCGACCGCTGGCGGCCCGACTGGACCGACCTCCTGCCGCTGGAGGGCTACATCGTCGCCTGCGTCGATCCGCGTGGCACAGGATTCCGAGGCGAGGAGTTCAAGAAGCAGACCTACGGCGACCTGGGCCGCCGCGAGGTAGCCGACCAGATCGACTTCGCCCGCTACTGGGCCGCGCAGCCCTTCGTGGACGCCGGCCGCATCGGCATCTACGGCTGGTCCTACGGCGGCTTCATGGCCCTGAGCTGCGCCCTGAAGGGCGACGGACTCTTCCGCATGGCGATCGCCGTGGCCCCCGTCACCTCGTGGCGCTACTACGACTCGGTCTACACCGAGACCTACAACGGTCTGCCGCAGGAGTTCCCGAAGGGCTACGACGAGAATTCGCCCCTCCATTTCCCCGAAAAGCTCTCGCCGAAGACCCGGCTGCTGCTGGTGCACGGCTCGGGCGACGATAACGTGCACCTGCAAAATACGATGGAGATGGCCCGCCGGCTGAACCGCGACGGAGCACTCTACGACATGATGATCTATCCCGACCAGAACCACTCGATGCTACCGGACGACGCTCGGAACATCCGGGTGAAGATGCTGGCCTATACGCTGGAGAATCTGTAGCGTGGAACACCGTCTCTGCTTCCTTAGCCCCGCGGGGCCGCTTACGCTCGTGGAGCGCGACGGCGCCCTCGTCGGACTGCGCTTCGAAGCGGAGGAGGATACCGATCCTTCGCCGCTGCTGCTGCGGGCCCGCGAGGAGCTGGAGGAGTATTTCGCCGGCCGCCGCCGGGAGTTCGACCTGCCGCTCTCGCCGCACGGCACCCCCTTTCAACGGCAGGTATGGCAGGCGCTGCGAACCATCCCCTACGGCTCGACCTGCACCTACGGACAACTCGCCGCTGCGGTCGGAAATCCCAGGGCAGCGCGGGCCGTCGGCATGGCTAACCACCGCAACCCCCTGCCGATCCTGATCCCCTGCCACCGGGTCATCGGCTCGACCGGCAGTCTGACGGGCTACGCCGGGGGAGTGGAGCGAAAAAGGCTGCTGCTGTCCATCGAGGAGCCGATCCGATAAACGATGCGGGCTGTCCGAATGAATCGGACAGCCCGCATCTTCCATAAACATACGCACTATTTGTTCTCTACCCGGTAGCGCTGCTCGACCGTTTTCCAGTCGATGAGCGGCCAGATGGCCTTCACGGCATCGGCGCGGCGGTTGCGGTAGTCGATATAGTAGGCGTGCTCCCAGACGTCGATGCAGAGCAGCGGCTTCATGTGGTAGCGCATCGGATTCCCGGCGTTCGACTCGCTGATGATCGAAAGACGTCCCGAATCCTCCTCGACGAGCCATACCCAGCCCGACCCGAAGAGCGAGACGCAGGCCTTGGTCATCTGCGCCTTGAAGGCCTCGAACGAGCCGAACCACTTCTCGATGGCCGTCATCAGCGGACCCGTGGGGGCGTTCTGCGGCTTGGGCGAGAGGGCTGAGAAGTAAAATTCGTGATTCCAGGCCTGGGCGGCGTTGTTGTAGATCGGCCCCTCGGCCTCCATGACGATATCCTCCAGCGGCATGCCGGCGAAGGGGGTATCGACGATCAGCTCGTTGAGCTTGTCGACATACCCCTTGTAGTGCTTGCCGTAGTGATACTCGATGGTCTCCGCCGAGATGGCCGGAGCCAGGGCGTCGTTCGCATAGGGCAACTCCTTCGCCTCGATGCGGACGGCGGTTGCGGTGTCGTTGTTGTTCATGACAAAACAGGTTAAAAAGGTGAATAAAATCGTAAACATGGCTGTCGGTAAATATGATTTTCACCACCAACGGAGCAAATCGGATGCCCCGAATGCGGGATTTTCGTTTTTTTTTCGTAATTTGGTATCCGATAAACCTTAAAACTTCCTTTTTATGAAACTACCCTATGCCGAACCCTACAAGATCAAGACGACCGAGGCGATCCGCACATCGACCCGCGAGGAGCGCGAGCAGTGGCTCGCCGAGGCGCGTTACAACCTCTTCAACCTGCGCAGCGACCAGGTCTTCATCGACCTGCTGACCGACTCGGGCACCGGCTCGATGAGCGACCGGCAGTGGGCCGGGATGATGACGGGCGACGAGAGCTACGCCGGCGCCTCCTCCTACTATCGCCTCAAGGAGACCATCGAGCGCATCTTCGGCATGCCCTACTTCCTGCCCACCCACCAGGGCCGCGCCGCCGAGAACGTGATCTTCTCGGCCCTGCTCAAGGAGGGCGACGTGGTGCCAGGCAACTCCCATTTCGACACCACGAAGGGACATATCGAGTTCCGCCACTGCTCGGCACCCGACTGCACGATCGATGCGGCCGCCGACACGCAGCTCGAAATCCCCTTCAAGGGCGAGATGGATCTGGAGAAGCTGGAACGGGTATTCAAAAGCCACCCGAAGGAGAAGATCCCCTGCACGGTGCTCACCATCACCAACAACACGGCCGGAGGACAGCCCGTATCGATGAAGAACATCCGCGAAACGGCCGAACTCTGCCGTCGCTACGGCATTCCGCTGCTCATCGACTCGGCCCGCTTCGCCGAGAACGCCTACTTCATCAAGACCCGCGAGGCCGGCTATGCCGACAAGACGATCAAGGAGATCGTGCGCGAGATCTACCAGTATGCCGACATCATGACGATCTCGGCCAAGAAGGACGGCGTGGTGAACATGGGCGGCTTCGTAGCTATGCGCAGCGAGGAGCTGCGCCGGAAGGCGATGACCTTCGGCATCATGTACGAAGGCTACGTCACCTACGGCGGCATGTCGGGCCGCGACATGGACGCGCTGGCCGTGGGCCTGGACGAGAATACGGAGTTCGAGCAGCTCGACGCCCGCATCCGTCAGGTGAAGCTGCTGGGCGACCTGCTCGACGAATACGGCGTACCCTACCAGCGCCCGGCCGGCGGACACGCCATCTTCATCGACGCCAAGAAGATCCTACCCAACCTGCCCAAAGAGCAGTTCATCGCCCAGACGCTGGGCTGCGAGCTCTACCTCGAAGCGGGCATCCGCGGCGTGGAGATCGGCTCGATTCTGGCCGACCGCGACCCCGATACGCACGAGAACCGCTACCCGCGGCTGGAGCTGCTGCGACTGGCTATCCCCCGCCGGGTCTACACCGACAACCATATCCGGGTGATCGCCGCCGCCTGCCGCAACATCTACGAGCGCCGCGACGAGATCACGAAGGGCTATCGCATCACCTTCGAAGCGCCCATCCTGCGCCACTTCACCGTGGAGCTGGAGCCGGTGAAGTAACTTCGCACACCGAAACATCAAGCCCCGGATATAGAAATATCCGGGGCATTTTCGTTGCAGATAACCATAAAAAAGGAGGGGCCGTCCTTTCGGACAGCCCCTCCCTGCATATCGGTCGACTAATACTCGATCTTAGCCAGACGCTGGTAGCCGTTGTAACGCCACTTGGCATTCTCCTCGGCGGCCTGGAACAGCTCGTTCGCCTCGGTCGGGAAAGCCTTCTGGAGCGAGGTGTAGCGAACCTCCTTCATCAGGAAGGCCTGGAACTTCGACCAGTCGGGCTCCTTCGAGTCGTAAACGAACGGATTCTTGCCCTGCTCCTCGAGCTGGGGATTGTAGTGCCACAGGTGCCAGTAACCGCACTCGACGGCCTGCTTGCCGATGGTCTGCGTACGGGTCATACCGCCCTTGATACCGTGGTTGATACACGGAGCGTAAGCGATGATGAGCGAAGGACCGGGATAGGCCTCGGCCTCCTTCAGCACGTTGAACAACTGCTGCTGCGAAGCGCCGATCGAAACCTGGGCGACATATACGTAGCCGTAGGTCATGGCGATGGCACCGATATCCTTCTTACGAATGCGCTTGCCGCTGGAGGCGAACTTGGCGACGGCACCCACGGGGGTAGCCTTCGACGACTGGCCGCCGGTGTTAGAGTAAACCTCGGTATCGACGATCAGGATGTTCACGTCCATGCCCGAAGCCAGCACGTGGTCCACACCGCCGAAGCCGATGTCGTAGCCCCAGCCGTCGCCGCCGATGATCCACTGCGACTTCTTCACGAGCCAATCCTTCATTTCAAGGATCTTCTTGCAGGCGTCGCAGCCGCAAGCCTCCATCAGGGGCAGCAGGCGAGCCGTCACCTCGGCCGACTTCGACGACGAACCGCGGTTCTCGATCCACTCCTTCATGACGCCCTTCAGCTCCTCGGAGCAGCACTCGCACTCGGCGATAGCGCCCTCCATGATCTTCTGGATGCGGTCGCGGAGCTTCTCGACACCCACATGCATACCCAGACCGAACTCGGCGTTATCCTCGAACAGGGAGTTGGCCCATGCGGGACCCTGACCCTTGGCGTTGGTGCAGTAGGGGGTGGACGGAGCCGAACCCGAGTAGATGGAGGTACAGCCGGTAGCGTTGGCAACCATCATCTTGTCGCCGAAGAGCTGCGAGATAGCCTTGATATAGGGGGTCTCGCCGCAACCGGCGCAGGCACCCGAGAACTCGAAGAGCGGCTGAGCGAACTGCAGGTTCTTGACCGACTTGGTCTTGTCGACAACCTCCTTGTAGCCCACCTTCGCGTTGCAGTACTCCCAGTTTGCGGACTGTGCGAGCTGGCTGTCCAGGGGTTTCATGACGAGAGCCTTCTCCTTGGCGGGGCAGACGTCCACGCAGTTGTTGCAACCCGTACAGTCGAGCGGCGACACCTGAATGCGGAACTTGTAGGCCTTGGTCTCGCCCAGACCCTGCTTCCACTCCAGACCCGATGCGGCGGCCTCTTCTTCGGTAGCCAGGAACGGACGAATGGCGGCGTGGGGGCAGACGTATGCGCACTGGTTGCACTGGATACAGTTCTCGATCTTCCACTCGGGAACGTTCACGGCAATGCCGCGCTTCTCCCAGGCAGCCGTACCGTTGTCCCAGGTACCGTCCTCACGGCCGTTGAAGGCCGATACGGGCAGCAGGTCGCCCTTCAGGGCATTGATCGGATCGACGATGTTCCGGACGAACTCGGGACGGGCGGCATCCACGGTGTGGGCAGCCTCGCGGACCTCGATCGAAGCCCACTCGGCGGGCACCTCGATCTTCTCGACGGCGTTGCCGCCGGCGTCTACGGCCGCATAGTTCATGTTCACGATATCCTCGCCCTTCTTGCCGTAGGACTTCAGGATGGCGTGCTTCATCTCCTCGACAGCCTTCTCGAACGGAATGACGTTGGCGATCTTGAAGAAGGCCGACTGCATGATGGTGTTCGTGCGCGAACCCAGACCCAGCTCGGCGGCGATCTTCGTGGCGTTGATGATGTAGAAGTTGATCTCGTTCTTGGCGAGGTATGCCTTCATGTGGTCGGGCAGCGTCTCGCAGGTGGTCTTGGCGTCGTGCACCGAGTTCAGCAGGAACGAACCGCCCCGCTTCAGACCCTTCAGCACGTCGTACTTGTCGACATACGAAGGCACGTGGCAGGCCACGAAGTCGGGCGTGGTCACCAGGTAGGGCGAGGTGATCGGGTTATCGCCGAAACGAAGGTGCGACGAGGTGTAACCGCCGGACTTCTTCGAGTCGTAGGAGAAGTAAGCCTGGCAATACTTGTCGGTCGAGCCGCCGATGATCTTGATCGAGTTCTTGTTGGCACCCACCGTACCGTCGGCGCCCAGACCGAAGAAGAGGGCCTCGAACGTACCGGGCTTCGCCAGCGAGATCTCCTCGCCTACGGGCAGCGACAGGAAGGTAACGTCGTCGTTGATACCCACGGTGAAGTGATCCTTGGGCTCGGCTGCGGCCAGATTCTCGAACACGGCCAGCATCTGTGCCGGGGTGGTGTCCTTCGACGACAGACCGTAGCGGCCGCCGATGATCATCGGACGGTTCTCCTTGTCGTAGAACATGTCCTTCACGTCCAGATAGAGGGGCTCGCCGTTTGCGCCGGGCTCCTTCGTGCGGTCGAGAACGCATACGCGCTTCACCGAAGCGGGCACGACGTCGAAGAAGTACTTCGACGAGAACGGACGGTAGAGGTGTACGTTGATCATACCCACCTTCTCGCCGCGGGCGGTCAGGTAGTCGATGGTCTCCTTCAGGGTCTCGCAAACCGAACCCATCGCAACCACGATGTTCTCGGCATCGGCGGCACCGTAGTAGGTGAAGGGCTTGTACTCGCGGCCGGTGATCTCCGAGATCCGCTTCATGGCGTCGGCCACCATGTCGGGCACGGCGTTGTAGAACTTGTTCGAAGCCTCACGCGTCTGGAAGTAGATGTCGGGGTTCTGGGCGGTACCGCGGGTAACGGGGTGCTCGGGATTGAGTGCGGCGGCGCGGAAAGCTTTCAGGGCGTCGCGGTCGAGCATCGAGGTCAGAGCGGCCTCGTCGATGAGTTCGATCTTCTGAATCTCGTGCGAGGTGCGGAAACCGTCGAAGAAGTGCAGGAAGGGCACGCGGGCCTTCAGCGACACGATATGAGCGATACCGGCCAGGTCCATCACCTCCTGTACGGACGAGGTGGCCAGCATGGCGAAACCGGTCTGGCGGGTAGCCATGACATCCTGGTGGTCACCGAAAATCGAAAGCGACTGGGCGGCCAGTGCACGGGCCGATACATGGAATACGCCGGGGAGCAGCTCGCCCGAGATCTTGTACATGTTGGGGATCATCAGCAGCAGACCCTGCGAAGCGGTGAAAGTCGAGGTCAGGGCACCGCTCTGCAGCGAGCCGTGCACGGCACCGGCGGCACCGGCCTCCGACTGCATCTCGACCACCTTGACGGTCTCGCCGAAGATGTTCTTGCGTCCCTGCGCGGCCCACTCGTCGACGAGTTCGGCCATGGTGGACGACGGCGTGATGGGATAGATAGCCGCAACCTCCGAGAACATGTAAGCCACATGAGCCGCAGCATAGTTACCATCACAGGTAATGAATTTCTTTTCTGCCATTTTTCTTGAAAAATTTTAGATTAGTTTGTATTTATCCGTATCGTTTTTTCAAATCTGCATAATCGCTTTGCAAAGGTAGCACTTTCCCATGAAACTACGATACCGATCCGCGAAATATTCTCGGAAAATTTATCGACAAACCGGGATTTTTTATCAATCCGCCAAACGGGAACGGAAAGGCCGGCCCTCCATTCAAGGAGGGCCGGCCTGCGATTCCGCCACCGAAACCCTATCGCTTCAGCCGCACGTACCAGCCGAGCTGATCCTCGGCCGGCGCTCCGTCGACCACCAGATAACGGTGCACCGTCGGGTCATCATCGTCCCAAGTGATATAACAGTTGAGCACGACCTCCGTCTTGCTGCCGTCGCCCCAGTCGACCGTGAACGGCTCGCCCTGATAATTCTCCGCAGGTGCGAACTCACCGAAAGAGATGCAGTAGCCGTTATATTGGCCCCATCGCAGACCGAACGGATTGGGCAAAAGAGCACGAACCTCATCCTCGAAAAGATCCAGCCCCTCGTTTTCGAACCGGACATACTCCTTTCCCTTGTAAATCACCTTCACCTGATCGAGCAGATTACCCTCGACCGACGGATCGAGCAGATTTGCACCTGTCTCGGCATCCTCCACGGCAAAATAGACCGAGTAGTTCCAGAAATCCCAAACAACATGCCCCTTGTCATCCTTATCGCATGCTGCGAAGCTGCACAAGCAGGCGGCAGCCAAAAGATACTTGAAAAACGTTTTCATAAATTCCAAAACTATTTATTTAATCAATAATGTCTATAAATATACGAATTATTATCCGATTACGAAAAATATTTTCATGAAAACATCGCATGTCCGAAAGGCGAAATCGGCAACGGCCGAACTTTACACCGAAAACGATTCGACCGATCATTCCGTACAGACGACATACGCTCCGAAACAGCCTGCGAGGCCGCCACCGAACCCTATCGCTTCAGCACGATGTACCAACAGTTGTTATAGAATCCGACGGGCGGAACGTTTCCGCTCAATATGGGATTATAATTTCCATCGAGAGCCGCTCTGACCGCCGGTATCCCATTAGCCTCCAGATAAGGGGTTTCGTAGTAATTCTCGGTAAATCGGAACTGCACCTCCGTCGTCTCTCCTCCGTCGCCCCAATCCACAGAGAGACTTGCCTCAAGTCCTTCCAAAGGGCAATCAAACTGGCCGATCGAAAGACAATACGGATCATCGGGACGCATTTTCGTATAATGTCCCCATCGCATCAGAAAGCGCTCGCGGGTTGCGGTATAAATGCCGATGCCGCTCTCTATGTCATATCGATACACATTCCCGTCATAGGTTATCCGGACATCCTCCAACAAACAATTTTCGACCTCGGGGTCCAGTAAATCCTCGCCGGTATCTGCATCGGTTACTACAAAGAATATCGTAGCCGTACGAGGTGACAGAGCTTCGTGCAGACACTCTTCTTTCTTTTTCTCGCATGACAATGCACTGCACATACAGGTGACTGCCAAAAGATATTTCAATAATGTTTTCATCATGTTTCATTTTTAAGTTTTAGTACCCTATCATGAAAAATTGTCTATCCAACAAACAATCCTCAACCCACACGATATCACCAGCTTCTTTATCGACAAAATCGAAATCCAACGGTCGGGTCGTATCGAATACGTGATGCGCATAATAGCCATCGCACTTACCTCCCCAACCGAAATTACAGTGGACCAAATTGACCGATTCTTCCGACAGCATGGTCTCTATATCTTTAGCTCCCGGCATAATCTGCGAATAATGTTTTGTTTCCCAGCGTTGTCTAATATAACTATCCCAACCATCTACCAGCCAGCCATGAGTCTTCTTGGTAGCAGTCTCTCCACGTAGATAAAACGGTTTCCTCTGCAAATAGACTGTTATGTAAGCATTGTAATAATTATATTCGACAAGGCCGGCTTCCGACCATCCCAAATTGCGCATTGTCTCAGCAATATCTTCTGCAAATGTAGGACTTTCTTCATCGGTATATGTTGTACGCAATGGTATTCCGACCACACGGCAAAACCAAGCGGCTTCATCCACATTCTGCATCAATACATTCCGATCGAACCCAATACCCTCTACGATCAGCGGATCAGGATAGGGTAATGCAACCATCAGTTGAGCGAATGCAATAGGGCCACAACCCGCCGGACAGTTACCGTCACTCCAATATTTCGGAGGACAAAATTTATTATACGGATCAACTTGTTTCCATTTCGTTTTCACCATCGGTTTGCAAAAGGTGCGATTAAGAATCGAATCCCGATAAGTCGTAGAGACAAGAAGAGCAGGAGGCTGGGACCTGTTGGCTAAAAGATTCCGAACTCCCGCCTCTTTGATCAGATTCGTCAAATATATCCGAATATCCCTCTCCGGATCATCCTCTTCGAGGCCGGCTGCGCGAGTAGCATCTGTTCGGAAAAGGTCTTCGGACGTCAATACCGTTTCATCCAAAATCGCGAAAACAGATGAAATCCGACGATCGGCTCCTAAAACAGCCGAACCATTGCCCTCACCGAAAGAAACCACGTAGAAGAGATTCTCCAAATCGGGAATATCGGCGGAGCGGGTCGTTTCGAAAACATCCGAAGCCTTTACCGTCCGGATCGAAAGCGGCTTCCGGACACCGCCCGCACGGGTTTCATCCGAACCGTCGATCTGCTGCAAAGCTACGGCAAGCGACTGCAGAGCCTCGGATTCGGGAACCGCATA
>Ga0073908_1000771_pt1 | contig 50614 bp, 31 predicted proteins | sample MucameincwithD2O_FD_65484 | JGI IMG/M metagenome (GOLD analysis project Ga0073908, IMG submission 65484) | Mouse cecum microbial communities from Vienna, Austria - Mucus amended microcosms incubated with D2O | ecosystem: Host-associated > Mammals > Digestive system > Large intestine > Cecum... | reverse complement strand
GTCATAGTAAAACTACCGCAAAGATAAAATTTCAAGTCCGTTCGCTCGAAAAATACCTGTAACTAACTATATTTCAATAATTTCAAAGAACTTTTTCAGATTTTAATGGGACAGTAGTGAAAAAACATGTATTATGAAAGTTTTAAAAAAAATCAAATTGAATCAATTGAGTAAAGTTGAGTTAGAAAAACGTGAAATGGATGCCTTAAAAGGTGGCAATGATTGCGGTGATTGCACATGCTCATGCTATGGCGGTTGGTCTGCTTATAGTGCAACTCCTATTGCTTCACATATTAATACGGCGACGGCTTATGTGCCATTAGCTGGGCGATAACGTTTTTTGTGGTTGATTTGTTTTAATACCAATGTAATGATAAAGAATCTCTTTCTTTAAGAATAAGAGATTCTTTATCTTATAAAAGGCTCAAAATAGCAAGAGTATAGAAACGTTAATACTTGATAGTGATTATGCGACAATCTATTATATATGCATCAGAAAATAAGAACTGCTATCTTTATAATGATAAGCATAGATTTTCAATGATTATACATCCTGCTTTGAAGCAAATTTGTGAAACAGAAAAATGTAATTATGTGGATTCTTACTATGTGAAGAAGTATATGTATTTGAAAAAACACGATTTTTTTTCAGATATGGATTACATAGATATTAGTACAGAAATAAGTGAAGCTAAAGTTGAAGAAGCTCTTGGCCATACTCCACAAATTTTATTCGAAGTCACAGAATCTTGTAATTTGAATTGTGTTTATTGTGCATTAGGAAGTGTGTATGAATGGGGGAAAAATAGGAATGGTAAAAAGTTGGATGTTAATTCTGCACTTAGTTTGTTGAGATATATTTGGAAACTTAAATTGTCTAATAAGGATACCGAGTTGGTTATTAGTTTTTATGGTGGGGAACCTTTATTAAATATAAAATTCATAAAGACTATTGTTGACTTTGTTTGTAATCTAAATTATGCAGGAGTCGTGAATGTAAGCTATAGTATGACGACAAATGCAGTCTTGTTAGACAAATATATAGATTATTTAGCTGCAAATAGATTCCATATATTAGTAAGCTTAGATGGTAATGAAGAAAATAATAGCTATCGCATTTATCAGAAAAATGGTCGTAATTCTTTTTGGAAAATAGTTGAAAATTTGGACTTTATAAAAGAAAAATTCCCTAATTTTTTCGAAACAAATATTGATTTCAATGCAGTTTTACATAATAGAAATTCAGTAAAAAGTATTTATGAATTTTTTTATGGGCGTTATCATAAAATTCCGCAGGTTTCAGAAATGAATAGAGGAGGGATTGTAGAGGCAAAAAATGATTTATTTCAAAAGATGTTTCGTGATATACGAGATAGTGAGAAAGAATATTATAAAGAAAAGGATAATTTGTTGCTTCATGAAGATTTGTTACCTTTTCATGAATTGTCTAATTTCTTAAAATATTTTTCTATAAATTCGTATGTCTCTGATATATTATCTACTTTGTGCGTAGAAAATAAATATTTTCCAGCAAGTACGTGTTTTCCTTTTTCTAAAAAAATATTTCTGACTACTCACGGTCAACTAATGCCATGCGAAAGAATAGACTATAAATATTCTTTGGGAGAAGTTAATGAGGGCGTATTCTTGAATATATCCCAAATAGTACAGCAATATAATGCTTATTATAAATGTTTGGAAAAATATTGTCGGCACTGCTATCTTTATAGATTCTGTGGATTATGTATGTTCCATTTAGAAAATTTGAAAAAAGAAGGAACTGAAAAAATGGTATGTCATTATTTTCATAATCAAAAAGATTTTCAGCTTAAATTGTCTCGAATATTTTCTTTTTTAGAGAAACATCCGAATGATTTTTTTAAAATATTAGAAGATATAATAATTGTATCATAATAATGGAAACTTCTATAACAGGTTGGTGGTTTACAATAGAGCCATATGTGTATATTGGATTAACAAGCGAATGTGTGCTATTGTATAATACTCTTGACGGGGAGTATATTGAATCTAATAAAGTGGAGATTATACAATTGCTTAAAAAGTTACTTGAAAGAAATAATCAAGGTGTTGTTTATTTAACAAATGAAGATATCCAAAATAGGATTGTTGAAAGTTTTGTTGATGAGGTACGTGAAAAATATATGGGGGATATAATAGATATTGCATTATCAAATGAAAAACCTGTTCAAATATTACCCCTTTTCAATTTTTTGGATAATGAAAAACTGGAAGTTTATGAAAGGCACAATTTTTCTGTTAGTAGAAATCTATTGGAGAATTTGTTTGAAATAACTATTCATGTTAATAATGAAACTGACATATGTGCTTTTTTGAATTTTTTGAAGTCTGTTCCCTCAAAAATAATTTTTAATATTTATGGAAAACTAAATGATGTTGTGAATAATGAAAGGTTATTGTCTTTCTTGGATAATAGTTCTTCTCTTAAAAAAGTCTATTGTTTATATACGGAGATTCCTTGTTCGCAAACATTTTTTATGAATAATTTTTTGTATTGTGTTTTAGTCAATTTCCCTATTGACATAAGATTGTGGGAGGATGTTTTGATAACGTTAAGGGAACAAAATTTGTCATATAAGTATATATTTAATGTTGCTTCTTTGAATGATTGTCAGGATGCTGAGCAACTTATAGAACGGTTCCGGATAAAAGAATATCAAATAAAGCCTATATATGATGGTACTAATATGGCTTTCTTTAAAGAATATGTTTTTCTTTCTAAAAAGGATATTCTATCTATGCCAATATCAATAAAAAATATCTTTGCTAACCAAGCGATTAATACTTATGATTTTGGTAAGATAAATATAATGTCGAATGGTGATGTGTTTGCAAACATGAATTTCTTGCCAATAGGGAATATATATAAAGATAGTGTATATGATATAGTTTGTAAGGAACTTAATGAAGGAGAGTCATGGTTTCGAGTTCGTGATAAAGAGCCTTGTAATAGATGTGTTTTTCAATGGCTATGTCCTTCTCCATCTGATTATGAAATAGCTATAGGTCTTACGAATCTTTGTCATGTTATGTAAAAGAAGCCGGTAGAAAGTGGAAACATATTTATTTTATACTAATATGAAAAGAAGAGTTAAAGCATTGACTGTTGTTTTGGCAATATGTCTTATAACTGTTTTTATTCGATGTCAGTCGAATGAAACTCCTATTCAGCAACTTGTGGTTGCCTTGAATGGGGATTCTATTGAGATGGTTTTTGTGAAAGGAGGTACATTTATGATGGGATGTACAGATGAGCAGGGATGTGACTGTGAGGATAACGAGAAACCTGTACGTAAGGAGTCGGTATCTGATTTTTATATAGGAAAATATGAAGTTACTCAAAGGCTGTGGAGGGCGGTTATGGATACTGATTCCATTTTGCCGTTTAATGGGGGATGCGAAGATTGCCCGATGGAAAATGTAAGCTGGAAAAATGCGCAGGAGTTTATCGGTAGATTAAATGCTATGACCGGTAAAACATTTCGTCTTCCGACTGAGGCCGAATGGGAATACGCAGCGCGTGGTGGACACAAAAGCAAGCACTATAAATACAGTGGCAGCAATCAGGTAAGTGAGGTGGCTTGGTATGTTGGGAATTCCTCTGGCGGACAATATGGAGAAGCTGGAACTACCCGTCCGGTAGGTCTGAAAAAAAGCAATGAATTGGGACTGTATGATATGAGTGGCAATGTTTGGGAATGGTGCGGTGATTTGTACACTAAAGAATACAAGCAAGGTGGTAAGTCTGTCCATCCGGGATGGCCTTTTGAGGGCACCTATCTTTTCTTTCGCCGGATATTGCGAGGTGGAAGTTGGGGAGGAACAGCAAAGGGGTGTCGGGTGTCGTACATTGATTACGACATTGAGAATTATAGTGACGAGTATGGAGGCTTCCGCCTTGTGATGGAGTTGAATTTTAGTAAATAATGTAATTAAAAATGCGTAAGTTATGAAAAGAATAAATGTAGTTGTAGTATTGTTCTTAATGCTGGGATGGAGTGGATGTAGAGAAAATAGCGGGACTGTAGATATAGTAACAGTAGATATTTCCCAAAATTATCCGAAAAAGGAACTGGTGCTTCAGGATTTTATGGATGTGGAATACATTCCGTTGGAAACGAATGATGAATTCATTACGCAGGGTGATGTGATGGCTATTGACAATAAATATATTGTAGTGAAAAACTGGAATAATGATGGTGACATCTTCCTTTTTGACAGAAAAACTGGTAAGGGAGTGAGGAAGTGGAATCGTCGGGGGCAGGGCGCTGAGGAGTATACTTTTATTAATGGCATAGTATTAGATGAAGGTAAGAATGAGTTGTATGTCAACAGTACTCCTTCAAAAAAGATACTTGTTTACGATTTGTTTGGCAATTTCAAACGTAGTTTAAACTATGTACAAGGTGCTGAATTTATGGATGTGTTCAATTATGATGAGAATAGTTTGATTTGCTATGATATGTCTGTATATTACAATGAGGGAAAGTTGAAAGAAAAGCCGTTTTATCATATGATAATATCAAAGAAAGACGGAAGCGTGGTGAAAGGGATTCCAGTTCCATTTGATATTGTCAAAGCACCTTTTGTACAAAAAGGGGACGGTATTGCAGTAGCTTCTGTACGTCCGATAATACCGTATAAAGGTGATTGGTTGCTTGTGGAAACATCTACTGATACGGTGTACAACTATGTATCGAAGGAAAATAAATTATGTCCCTTTTTGGTGAAAACTCCTTCCGAGAATCCTGAAATTCTTCTTACCATAGGGGCGGTTACAGAACGTTATTATTTTATGCAAACGATACAAAAGGTATTCGATTTTGACAAAAGAAGTGGATTCCCTACTATCGGTGTGGTGTATGACAAGCAAGAAAATGCAGTATTCGATGCTATTGTGCGTAATGGTGACTTTGCTAAACTGCAAGGTGTAGATTTGGTATCCCATCCGATGAATAATGATGAAATAGCTGCTTTCCAGACCTTGGCAGCCAATCAATTGGTGGAAACTTATGAAAATAATGAGCTGAAAGGGAGAGCTAAAGAAATTGCTGCAGGATTGAATGAGGAGTCAAATCCCGTTGTCTTATTATATAAATATAAGAGTGTTGACTGAATTTTCATAATTGGTAAGAGCGGTTCATTAAAGATATGAAGCAGATATTCCCATATTATCGTCAGCTTGATGCTATGGATTGTGGACCTACTTGCCTACGTATGATAGCCAAATATTACGGAAAGAGTTATTCTTTGCAGACTTTGCGTGCCCGTTCTTTTATTTCTCGCAATGGCGTTTCCATGTTAGGCATCAGCGATGCTGCTGAGTCTATTGGTTTCAGAACGTCCGGAGTTCGTGTCTCTTTTGAACAATTGGCGGAAGATGTTCCTCTGCCTTGCATTTTGCATTGGAATCAGAGTCATTTTGTGGTTTGCTATGATGTTAAGAAAAAGAAAGGGCAATACACGTTTAGGATAGCAGACCCTGCAACTCAGTTGGTTACGTATAATGAACTGGAATTGAAGCGATGCTGGTTAGCTACCAAATCGGACGGAGAAGAGAAGGGGACTGCGCTTGCACTGGAACCCACTCCTGATTTTTATAATGGTGAGGGAGAACCGGAACTGAAAGAAAGAGGGTTGCGTTTTTTCTTCCGTTATCTGACTCCCTATAGGAAAGAGTTGTTTCAGCTGATATTGGGCATGTTGGTGGTGAGCTTACTTCAGCTTATCCTACCTTTTCTTACGCAAGCCTTGGTGGATGTGGGTATCAGTGACGGAAATTTGAGCTTTATTACCTTAGTGCTGGTTGCGCAGATTATAATCTCGGTATCACAACTATCGGTAGAGTTTATCCGTAGCTGGATATTGTTGCATGTGAATACGCGTATATCCATCTCCCTTATTTCGGACTTTTTGGCAAAGTTGATGAAGTTGCCGCTTCATTTTTTTGATACGAAGATGGTGGGAGACATTATACAGCGCATTGGTGACCATGACCGTATAAAGAATTTTCTGACAGGTTCTTCTATTAGTACGCTCTTTTCCTTTGTCAGTTTTTTCATCTTTGCTATTGTACTTGCTTACTACAATTTGGTGGTATTGGGAATCTTTCTTTTAGGTAACAGCTTGTATATTGCCTGGATACTTGCTTTTATGAAATATCGCCGTGAATTGGATATCCGTCGGTTTGCACAAGCAGCCGGAGAGCAGAGTAACCTTGTGCAGATGGTGACCGCTATGCAGGAAATAAAGTTGAATAACTGCGAGACACAGAAGCGCTGGCAGTGGGAGCGTATTCAGGTGAAACTATTTAAAATCAGCGTAAAAGGGTTGACGCTAGGGCAGGTACAGCAAGTAGGTTCTGTGTTTTTCAATCAGACCACGAATATTATAATCTCGTTTATTGCGGCAAAGGCGGTGGTGGAAGGGGAGATGACACTGGGTATGATGATGTCTCTGACTTATATCATCGGTCAGCTCAGTGCGCCGGTCTCTTCTTTTATAGGATTTGCGCAGCAGTTTCAGGACGCCAAGATAAGTCTGGAACGGCTGAATGAGGTACATGGGAAGCCGGACGAGGAGCAGGATATTGCTTCAAAATTGTCTGTTTTGCCTGAGAAGCGGGAGCTGAGAATGGAAAATGTGTGCTTCAGTTACGATGGAGCGGATAGAGACTATGTGCTGGATAATGTCTCTTTGGTGATTCCCGAACATAAAGTGACAGCTATTGTAGGTGCGAGCGGGAGTGGAAAGACTACTCTGGTGAAACTGATGCTTGGTTTCTATTCGCCCAATAAGGGGGCTGTGAAGGTGGGTGATGCTTCGTTGGAGAACATAAATCCTCATTTGTGGCGTGCCAAGACGGGAGCCGTGATGCAAGATGGTTTTATCTTTTCGGAAACCATTGCGCAGAATATTGTTGTGGGAGAGGAGCAGGTTGATGTGGAGCGGCTACGTCACGCCGTGACGGTGGCCAATATCCGTGATTTTATAGATTCTCTTCCATTGGGATATAACACCAAAATCGGTATGGAGGGGAATGGTATCAGCCAAGGGCAGAAACAACGTTTGCTGATAGCACGTGCTGTGTATAAAAATCCGGAATTTCTTTTCTTCGACGAAGCCACCAATGCCTTGGATGCAAATAATGAAAAAGAGATTATGGAACATCTGCATGAATTCTATAAAGGAAAAACCGTGGTGGTAGTGGCGCATAGGCTCAGCACGGTGAAGGATGCCGATAAGATTGTGGTACTGGATAAGGGATGCATTGTGGAGGAAGGTACCCATCGGGAACTGACGGAGCGGAAAGGACTATATTACCGGCTGGTTAAGAACCAGTTGGAATTGGGTAGTTAATGAATGGAGGAAGAAAAGAAATATAAAGATATAGAACTCCGCAGTGAAGAAGTGCAGGAGGTGATGAACCATATCTCTCCCTGGGTAGTGAGGTGTGGAATCACTGTCTTGGCGTTGATTTTGCTGATGATACTGGTTGGTTGTTGGATATTCAGGTATCCGGACACCTTGGCGGCAGAGGTGACTCTGGCTACGGAAGAGCCTCCCGCCTTTGTGCTGTCACATGCTACTGGGAAACTCGATACGCTTTATGTGAAGAACGGGAGTCTGGTGAGTGCGGATGCAGATTTAGGAGTGATTGGCAATGCTGCGTCTTCTGAAGATGTGCGTTTTCTTAAGGAGAGGATGAAAGCCTGGGAAGCGCAAGATTATGACTGGCGGGAAGGGGTGGAGTTTTTTGCCGGTAGGCGCTGGCAGTTGGGGGAACTGCAATCGGCTTTTGCAGCTTTCATTACTTCACTTACAGAATATGCACGTTTTATGGAGTTGGACTATTACGCTCGGAAACTTCGTTTTCAGGAAAAACAACTGGGTGGACAACGCTCCTATCTTCGGTTGGCAGAGCGGGAGTATGAGTTGATTGATAAGGATATAAAGCTTGCCGAAAGTATGTATACCCGTGATTCTATTCTATATGTGCGTAAGGCTATGATTGCTGCGGAATTTGAGGAGTCTGGAAGCAGATATTTGCAAAGTTTGCGTTCTAAAGAAGAGGTACGTATGAGTTTGCTTCAGGCAGAAATGCAGTTGGTGCAACATGAGGAAAATATGTTGGATATACGTAAGCAAGCATACGATGAGGAACAGAGTCGCCGGACTGATTTAAAGAATGCCATAGAGCAGTTAGCCGCGCAATTGAGTGCATGGGAGCACTCTTATTTATTGAAAAGTCCGGTCAGGGGGAAGGTTACTTTTATGACGGTTTGGAGTCGTAACCAGAATGTGAAAGCCGGTGAAACGGTTTTCACGATTCAGCCATCCGACAGTTCAAGGGTATTAGGTAAGGCTCTACTTCCTTTGCAGGGTTCGGGTAAGGTACATGTGGGACAGCGGGTGCATATACGTCTGAATAATTATCCCGACCAGGAGTTTGGCTATGTAAAAGGGCAGGTCGCAAGTATCTCTCCTGCTCCAACGGAAGAGGGAATGTATATAGTGGAAATATCTTTGCCTGACGGCATGCAGACCAACTACGGCAAACAGCTGCCTGTTTCGCGTGAGTTGAAAGGTACGGCAGACATTATCCTTGCTGACAAGAATGTACTGGAAAGGTTGTTGGCTCCGTTGAGGAAAGTGGTGGAATATGAAAAATGAAGTACTTATTCCGTTGTCTTCCCCCTTGCATCCAAATACCCTCTTTTAAACATATCCACGAACAGAAAGAATAGTGACAAGAGCAGTGGCCCGAAGATGATACCCATGAATCCGAAGAGGGACAAGCCGATTACAACTCCGAAGACAGTGATAAGCGGATGAATGTCTGCCATTTTCTTCTGGATGATGAAGCGTATCAGGTTGTCGAGCTGTGAAATGACTGCACCGCCATAGATGGCCAGCCCGATAGCTTGAACCCAGTTGCCTATCAATGCCATGTAGACAGCTATCGGAAACCATACCAGCGCTGTTCCTACCATTGGGATGATGCTGGCGAAGCAGGTCAGGAAACCGGCGAACAAGATGTTGGGAGCACCGAAAATCCAGTATCCTGTCATGGCCACACTGCCTTGTATGACGGCAAGTAATGGGATGCCGATGGCATTGGAACGGACAATCATGTTGATTTCGTGGATGACGTTTTGTGTATTGTCATCGTTGAACGGCAGTAGGTCGTTGACGTACTGTTCCATCTTTTTGCCCCCTATCAGCATGAAGTAGAGTACAAAGACCAGTACGAATATGTTGACGGCAAAACTGCTGATACCTTCCATGATGGCTTGCCCGATGCGGGGAAGAATTGAAATGACGTATGCCACCGTGTCTTTCCCCAAGATATAGTAGCCGGTTTTGGCTTTAATGATGTTGGCCGCTTCTTCGAAAGGAGTTATAATGGCTTGCGGGTCCAGATTGATGTTTTGCAGATTGATTACGGCCAGCCATACCACCAGTCCAAGCGGAACCAGAAAGCAGAGAACGGCCTCTGCTGTGATAAGGGTGGCGGCTATGCTGCGTTTCATTTTCCGTCTGTCCGACAGGTATATCATCTGTTTCCTTACCAGGATGTAGATGGTCAGTGCTCCCAGCAGGCCTCCCAGGAATGGAGCGATTTGTCGGAAAAGGATGATTCCCAGTCCGAGGATGATAGTTATTAGCGAATATTTCCAGTATAGTTCTTTTGTACTCATAATATTTATGCTTTGTCTGAATAAGAAACAAAAGAAGCATCGGAAAGGTTGGAAAGCAGTAGTCGGAAAGCAGAACTTTATCCTTCGTCCAGCCAGCCTGTCCCCTGACGTATAATTTCAGCTTTTCCGTTGGTGCAGTCCACTACAGTGGAACCTTCCGTCCCGCCAATACCGCCGTCGATTACCAAATCGACGATATTGTTGAACTTTTCTTCAATCAGTTCCGGATCTGTGCAGTATTCAATGTCTTCATTGTCATCATGTGGCAATGTCGTTGTCATGATGGGGGCATCCAGCAGGCGGGCTATTTCTTGAATGATGGAATTGTCGGGCATGCGGATGCCGACTTCTTTACGGTTGCGGAATATTTTGGGTAGCCGGGTGGTGCCGTTCAGGATAAAGGTGAAGGCCCCGGGTAGATTACGTTTCATTAGTTTGAAGGTGCTGTTGTCTACTTTGGCATATTCGCTTATTTTGCTTAGGTCGTAGCAGATGATGGAAAGATTGTTCTTCTTGGGGTCGATATCCTTGAGACGGCAGATGCGCTCGATGGCTCGCTCTTTCAGACCGTGGCAACCGATAGCATACATGGTATCGGTGGGATAGATAATGATACCCCCGTCGTTCAGTAGATTGATTACTTGTTGCAAATCGGCAGGATTGTTGTTTTTCTCATAAAGTTTCAGAAGCATGGCGACAATGGATTTGAGTAATACATGCAAAAATACTAAATAATCGGCTTATAAACAAGAGAATCACCTTTTTAGCATCTCTTTTTCCAGTTTCTTTATTTTTTTCCAGGCCTCCTTGAATTTGGGACAGAGGGTGACGGCTTTTTCATAGTTTTTCATGGCCGCCTCCTTCATGTCATGTTTCAGGCATTCGTCACCCATAAGGATGTATTCGCGGGCATACTTCACGAGTGCTTTCTCTTTCTCCAATGCTGCTTGTTTCAGTGCACGGTTTTCCTCTCTCAGCCGGTTGATGATGTTCAGCTTCCGGCGGATGAGGCGCTGCACGTTGGGCTTCTCGATGTCGTAGCGGGAATGGATGGCTTTGAAAAATTCATCCAGGAAAGTGCCGAAGTCCCCTTTGTCGAAGGCTTTGGCGGCAGCAACGTATTGAACGTCTGCCTGTGCTTGCTTCAAGGCGCGGTCGATGGCGGTGCGGTTGTTGAAGCGTTCGGAGAAACTGACAATCTCCGGACGCACGAATACATCGGCACGGCTGATGGGCTTTTTCAGCTGGATGCCTTCCAGCGAGGTACAGCGGCTGAGGGCTACATATGCCTGCCCACCGGCAAACACGCCACCGGTAAAGTCGATGACTACCCGGCTGAAGGTCAGCCCCTGGCTTTTGTGGACGGTGATGGCCCATGCCAGGCGCACGGGATATTGTGTAAAGGTACCCAGCTCTTCCTCTTCAATCTGTTTCTTTTCTTCGTTGTATTTGTAGCGGATGTTTCGCCACGACTCTCGTTTGACGTCACATTCCTTGCCGTCGTCGGTGATGACGTAGAGGGTCTCTTCAATAGGGTCGAAGCCGCTGATGACGCCGATGGTGCCGTTCACCCAGCGGCGGTCGAAGTCATTCTTGATGAAGATGATCTGTGCGCCCGGTTTCAGTACCAGCTCTTGCGAGGTGGGGAGGCTGCTTTCGGGAAAGTCTCCCATGATTTCGCCGTAGAAGGTGACCGGTTCACCGGGAAGTTCCGCCAGTTTCTTGTCGTTGATGTAGTCCACATTGTCGCGGCGGGTGGCGAGGGTGATGTACATGTCGGCTTCCGATTGTTCTATTGAGGTACCATAGCGGGTGTTGAGCAGTTGAAGTTCGGTAGAGCCGACGGTATTGTTGCGGATGTGGTCCAGCACATGGATGAATTTGCTGTCCGTTTGCCGGTATACTTTTTGCAATTCGATGGAGACAAGGTCTATCTGACCGAATACCCTGGCAGAGAAGAAATAAGGAGTAGGATAGAAGCGGTTCAGTATTTCCCGCTCATCTCCTTTCACAACGGGTTCCAGCTGGAACACATCGCCTACCAATAGTATCTGTTTGCCGCCGAAGGGTTCGCGCAGGTTGCGGGAATAGACTCGCAGGATGCGGTCTACGGCATCGATGATGTCGGCACGTACCATGGAAATCTCGTCGATGATGACCAATTCCAGCTCTTCCAGCAGTTTGCGGTGGGGCTTGGTGTATTTGAAGAATTCGTGGATGCGTCCCCGTTGCAGACTGAAGTTCGGGTCGTCGGGCAGCAGGGGGTAGAAGGGCAGTTTGAAGAAACTGTGCAACGTGCTGCCTCCGGCATTGATGGCAGCTATTCCGGTAGGGGCAAGCACTACATGCTTTTTCTTCGTATTCGCGCAGATGTACTTCAGGAAGGTCGATTTGCCCGTACCTGCCTTGCCTGTCAGGAAAACAGATTGACGGGTGTACTGGATAAGTTTCAAGGCATCTTGAAACTCTTTGTTCTGTGTGTCTGGGACGAAGTTCAAAATTCAATAGCTTAAAGAACCGACAACTCGGGAATTCTCAAATTATGTGGAAATGTTTCAGCGCGTTGGCTATTCCATTCTCGTCCACACTGGTAGTGACGTAGTCGGCAACGGCTTTCACGTCATCGTTGGCATTACCCATGGCTACGCCGATACCGGCATGGCGCAACATGCTGATGTCGTTTCCTCCGTCGCCGAAGGCCATGGATTCTTCCAGCTTGATGCCGAAGTGGCGGATAATCTGGTCGATACCGTTCTGTTTGGTGTTTCCTTTGGCTGTCACGTCTGCGAAGGCGGGATGCCAGCGGCCCATCTCGCAGTGGGGGACGGCGGGCAGGATGATTGCTTCTTCTTCAGCATTGATAAAGGGAGTCAGCTGGAAGAAGGCTTTGTCCGCATGGCTGTCGGTATAGGGTTTTGTCTCGATGGGGTCTACTTTCAGTTGGCTGTGGAAGATTTCCTCCACTGCTTCGTCGGGCTGGTTCACGCAGATGTCGTGCTCTCCCACCAGAATGCAGGGGATGCTGCGTTCGTGGCAGAAAGCTGTCAAGGCATCCACTTCCGCTGTCGGTATGGGGCTTTTGTAGATAACGGTATCTTCTACAAAGCAATAGGCGCCGTTCATCGTAATGTAGCCGTCTATCAGATTCCGTTCTTGCAAGGCGGACAAGTTGTTGATGATGACGCGCGGACGTCCGGTAGAAATGAAGATATGTATGCCTTTGGCCTTGGCGGCAGTCAGCGCTTCAATGGTGGAAACGGGAATTTCGTGGGTCTTGAAGCTGACCAAGGTTCCGTCGATGTCAAAAAACAGAGCTTTTATCATAAGAGTTTCTTTTATCTTGTATCTTGTGCGCGAAATTACTTAAAAAAGCGAAGATATTTCGTACTTTTGCGCGCAAATAAATGATAAATAACAAATGAAGAAACATTCTTTTAAAGATTGGATGATAGCGGTGCGTCCGTGGTCATTCCCCGCCTCCTCGATGCCGGTGGTGGTGACGTTGGCATATCTGTATTGGATGCGGCAGGACATAAACTGGGTGAACGGTCTCTGGGCATTGCTGAACATTATTGTGTTTCATGCTGCCGGGAATACCTGGAGTGATTACTTTGACTATAAACACAAGGTCGATGCAAAGGACACCTTTGGTGCCAAGACCCTGACCGACGAGATGTTTACGCCGCGCGAGATATACTGCTTGTCGATGGCATTGCTGGCAGTTGCCTTTGTTGCGGGTATCGGCCTGCTGTGGCGTACTGGGTTGCCGTTGCTGTACATCGGTATAGGCGGCGCGGCTTGCTCGTTGCTTTATCCGCCGCTCAAGTATCGTGCGTTGGGCGATGTCGTCATCTTTTTGGCGTATGCCTTGCTGCCGACGTTAGGCACCTGCTATGTGGCTACGGGAGCAGTTGACTGGAATGTCTTGTGGATAGCTCTGCCGGTGGGACTGATTACGGTGGCCATTCTGCATGCCAACAATACACGGGATATGCGTACCGATGCCCGTGCCAAGATTCAGACATTGGCGATGAAGCTGGGAGGAAAGGTGTCGATGTACGTTTATTGTGCCGAAGTCCTTTTCCCTTTCGGCTGGATAGCCGGACTGATAGCTGCGGGAATTCTTCCGCTATGGACACTGCTGGTGATGCTGGCACTGGTTCCTGCCATTGGCAATGTCAGGGTGGTATCCCGTTTTCCCGGAAAGGGGGAAGGTGCCATAGCCGGTCTGGATGAGATGACGGCAAAACTCCAGTTGCTGTTCGGTCTGCTCTTCACGTTGTCGTTCGTTGTGGCCGGTCTGCTGTCATGAAGAAACTGATTTTTACCATTCTGCTGGCTGCCGTGCTGTGGACGGTTATGTTCTCGCCTTGGACGGCTCCTTTCGTGAATTTCTGGTGGATGATGACCGGTTCTGCGCTCACGCTGTCCGTGTTTGCTACCTTGTTCAATCCCGGCTGGTGGCGGGAGGTGAAATGGAGTTTGCCGAATGCCTTGTTGGGAGTTGGCATTGCTGTTGCTTTGTGGGGTGTTTTCTGGTTGGGCGACAAGGTGTCATCTTGGATGTTCGATTTTGCCCGTCAGCAGGTGGACTCTATTTATGGGATGAAGGAGGGAGAATCTCCCTGGCTGCTGGCGGCATTACTGCTGTTGCTGATAGGGCCGGCGGAAGAGATTTTCTGGCGAGGCTATGTGCAGCGTACACTTTCCGAACGCTGGAATCCGAATGTGGGTTTTGTAGTAGCTACTTTAATTTATGCACTGGTGCATGCCGGTTCCTGCAACTTCATGCTGGTCATGGCGGCTTTGGTGGTGGGAGCGGCATGGGGAGCGCTATACCGTTTTTTTCCGAATCGCTTTGCCGCTATCATCTTGTCTCATGCAGTGTGGGATGTGGCGGTATTTATATTTTTCCCGATATGATTATTGTTTACAAAAGATAAGGCAGCGGTAATGGGGTGCATACTGAGCCCTATTCAGTCGTATACTGAATAGGGTTCAGTATACGACTGAAATAGGCTTTATTTATGTATACTGATAATCAGGTAGTTGTGAATCTGCTTTCGGGTGGTATAAAAACAAAACAAATTGATTCGTTGAATTAGTGAAACTACAATAAAAAAACAAGCATATGACTTACAATTTTGATGAAGTAATAGAGCGCCGTGGTACCGACTCCGTGAAATGGGATGGCGTGAAGAATGTATGGGGGCGCGATGACCTCCTCCCCATGTGGGTGGCGGATATGGATTTCCGCACGCCTCCGTTTGTGATGGAAGCCTTGCGGAAGCGCCTTGAGCATGAGGTGCTGGGCTATACGTCTGCGTGCGAGGAGTGGTACACTTCCATTTGCGGCTGGCTCAGTCGTCGCCACGGTTGGAACGTCACTCGCGAGATGCTGACGTTTGTACCCGGCATTGTCCGCGGTCAAGCCTTCGCATTGCAATGTTTCACCAATCCCGGTGACCGGGTGATGGTGATGCCTCCCGTCTATCATCCCTTCTTCCTGGTGACGCAGCGCATGGGGCGTGAAGTGGTCTATTCTCCGCTTGACCTGAAAGACGGACATTATCAAATTGATTTCGACCGCTTCCGTAAGGATATACAAGGATGCAAAGTATTGATTCTCTGCAATCCCCATAACCCGGGCGGGCGTGTATGGACGGTGGAAGAACTGAAGCGGATAGCCGACATCTGTAAGGAAAGCAATACATTCGTCATTTCCGACGAGATACATGCCGACTTGACTTTGCCGCCTTATAAGCATCATCCGTTTGCCACGGTTTCAGAAGCTGCGGCGCAGAACTCCCTCACCTTCATGGCCCCCAGCAAAGCATTCAATATGCCGGGATTGGGAAGTTCGTACGCCATTATCCTCAATGAAGACATCCGCCACCGTTTTCAAGGGTTCATGGAAGCAGGCGAGTTCTGCGAGGGACACATGTTGGCCTATATCGGTGCGGCGGCTGCCTATATGCATGGTGAGGAGTGGTTGGAACAGCTGCTGGACTATATAAAGGGTAATATCGACTTCACGGAGAACTACCTGCGCGAGCATATTCCGGGCATCGGCATGATACGTCCGCAGGCTTCCTATCTGATTTATCTGGACTGCCGGGGATTAGGGCTGACTCAGGAGGAACTGGTGCGGCTGTTTGTGGACAAGGCGCATCTGGCACTGAATGACGGAACCATGTTCGGTGAACCGGGCAGGGGCTTTATGCGGTTGAATATCGGTTGCCCGCGTTCGGTACTGGAGCAGGCATTGAAGCAACTGGAAGCTGCGGTTGCAGGCAGATGACAACTGCGTTTGACGGATTGAATAAAGAATGATTTAGACAGAAGAACATAGGAACAAAAACATAAGAACAGAAGGAAAAAAATGTTCTTTTGTCTGAAAACACATCTCCTATATATGAATCGATTACCTTTCCTGGGACTGTTGTTTGCATTGCTGTGCCTCGTTTCCTGCCGGCAGATGAACGATGTGCGTCTGCTGTATCTGGCAGAAGAGCAAGTGGAAATGAATGTGGACAGCATTTCTGCGTTGCTGTCGCAGATAGAGAAACCCTCGCAGCTCTCGGGTGAAGAGCGGTTGTTGTATGGATGGCTGAATGCCTATGTGCACTGTAAGCGGAAAAACTCGATGACGGAAGATTCCCTGATATTGCCTGCTTCCGATTATTATGCTTTTTGCAACGACACAGCGAAGAACCTGCTCTCCTACCAACTGAAGGCCTGGTATTGGCATTGGCTGAAAAAGCACGGACAGTGTATGGCTGCCATTGACAGTGGCATAGCTCTTGCCAAAGCCTTGCAGGATACCGGAAGAATGGCTGATATGCTGAGTGATAAGGCATATTGGTATGTGTACGTCTGGAAAGATTATGAGAAAGCCATAGAAACTTTCCGTGCTGCCATAGCCCTGAATGCAAAGGCCGAGAACTTCTTCTCCATGGGTATTGCCCTGGGGCTGAATAAGAATGATTCTGCACCTTATTACATGGAGCGTAGCATAGAATTGGCTGTGCAGTCGGGAGATACTAACCGGATAGTGCATTATTTGCGCAATTATGCCCAGTTGCAGGCCTATTCCTTTGATGAACCTTCGGGGGCGATAGCCACCATTCGCCGTATGGAACAGTATGTCGTCGATCCGGTGCAGTTACGTATGGGAGATTTGGTGAAAGTGGAAGTGTTCTTGAAAGAAGGACTGATTGATTCGGCAGAATACTATTTGAATAAGGAGAGAGAACACAGTGAAGGCAGGAACAGGTTTCTGACGGAAGAGAATATGGTGGCAGTATACAGGGCATTGATAGATTATACACGTTACCGTACGTTTGATGTGCTGGATGTGGCTCGTTATAACGATTCTGTGGCCAATGCCCTTACCGCAGTGCAAAGCACAGTCCGGCGTAAGGATGAGTCGAAGGAGACGCTTTCGCAAGCCAACCTGATTCTGACGGTGGAACGGAAGCAGGCACAGTTGAATTTGTTGCTGGCACTGTTGGTACTGGTACTTGCGGGTGGCGGTGCATTTCTTTATGTCCGTAACCGGCGCGATAGGCTGATTGAAGCGGAAGAACGGGCGGAAACACTGACCCGGCTGTTGGAAGATGCGACAAAGAGCCGGTCGAAGGAGGAGGACGGACAGTTTTTCCGGAAAATACTGTTGCAGCAATTAGGCATGATACGGCTGGTGGCTAAACAACCTACCTCACAGAATCAGGAGCTGCTTCGCCGCATTTCGGGTATTACCAGCCATGAACTGCCGGTAGAGAGTTTGCTGGTTTGGGAGGATTTGTACCCCATCATAGACCGGATTTATGATAACTTCTACACAAAAATGAACAGCCGTTTCGGTGATGTGCTCATCGACAAGGAGAAACAGCTTTGCTGTCTGCTTTGTGCGGACTTCTCGACGAAGGAGATTAGTGTGGTGACACAACAAAGCATTCCCACCATCTACCAACGGAAAACGACTATCCGCAAGAAGCTGGGGATGGGAGAGAAAGAGGGCATTGTAGAGTTTATGAAGAGCATATAGACCGAAAAAGGCCTGATATAGACTATTGCAAATTTAAAGTGTTTATATACAGTGATTTGTAGTCTGAAAATATAGACTTTTTATTCCTCGATATAGACCGTTTGAGGCATGTTTTACCCCTACTTTTGCATCAGTGAAATACAAAAGGTGAAACATTAAAATCAAACGCATAATGAAAAAGAATCTACTGAACAACGTTAGAAAAAGAGTGATGGTATGGATGGCCTTGGCAAGTATGGCCACTTTCCTTTCCGCCCAGACTTATCGGCTTTCCGGTTGTGTGCAGGACGAGAACCGCCAACCGGTAGAGGTGGCGAATGTGCTGCTGAAGCAGGCAAAGGACAGCACCTATATTACCGGCATGCTGACCGACACACAAGGCTGTTTCTCTTTTGACCGGCCACGGGGAGAATACTTGCTGCATATCACCCTTATCGGGAGTGAAGACCTCTACCTGCCCGTTGTGTTGCGAGGAAACAAAAACGTTGGCGAATTGACATTGAAATCTTCTTCCGCCTCGCTGGACGAAGTGACCGTTACGGCCGCGCGTCCCGTTATCAAGCGTCTGGTGGATAGGGTAGTGTTCGATGCACATAATACCATAGCCTCTGCCGGAGGCAGTGCACTCGACCTTCTGCGTGAAGTGCCCGGTCTGCAGGTTGGACAAAACAGCATTGGTATTATAGGTAAAGGGGGGATTAGGGTTTATATCAACGACCGTGAGACGAAGCTGTCGGGGGATGAACTGATAGATTACCTCCGTTCCTATGACGCCTCCCAGATACTGAAGGTGGAGGTGATTACCACGCCTCCGTCCAAGTACGATACCGCCGGAAATGCAGGCATCATCAATATTCGCTTGAAGTCACGTCCCAAAGATTACGTGGGTGGTACGGCTTCCGCTTCCTACAGCGCTGGTGAAAAGGACAATTACGGATATGGCGGGGTAAGCCTGAACCTCAGCAAGGGGCGCGTGTCATCCTTCCTCAACGGGGGTACTACGCAGGGCAACTATGAGACGCGTGAGAAGAATTACCGCTATTTTCCGCAGAACATCTGGAACAGCCGTGCCGACTACACCAATTACATGAATAGCTTCTACCTTCAGGGAGGTGTGGATGTATCGTTGGAACGGGACTGGAGTGCAGGTATGCAGGCCATCTATAATCACAGTGCCTCCAAACCGGGCAACGCCCTTTCATGGACGGAAGTTTACGATGCCTCTACCACCGTACTGGATTCTCTGCTGTACTCCAACAGTGACAAGGATACCGGTTCCGACCGCCTCAATCTGAATTTCCATACCGATAAGGTCTGGGATGACAAAGGCAAGAAAATGACTTGGGATGTGGATTACCTGCGTGACAACCGGGACGAAAATATGGGCTTTCTCTCGAAAACCCTCCTGCCTGACGGTACGGAGATTCCGGGTACAAACTTCGATTACAACTATCTGCAACATCGCAAGGTGGATGTAGTCTCCTCCGCTCTTGATTTCATCCTTCCTTTTGAAAAGTACCAGATAACGGCAGGTGCCAAGGTCTCCTTTACCAACACTCGCAACGGTATCAATTACGATACGTCGGACCCTACGCTGGTGCAGGATGATTATTTCCGTTACAAGGAGCAAATCTATGCCTTATATGCTGATTATAGCCGTGAATATTCCGAACGTTTTTCCATGCAGTTGGGCTTGCGTATGGAGCACACCCGCACTACCGGTATTTCCGAAGCGAAGGATACGGAGGACAAGCACGACTATACGCGCTTGTTCCCTACTGTCTATCTGCTTTATTCGCCTACAGACGGGAATGCGCTGAACTTCAGTTTCTCCAACCGCATCTCCCGTCCGTCGCAGAATATGGTCAATCCTTTTCCGTTCTATCAGAACAAATATACGTATGCCTGCGGGCGTGAGGACTTGAAACCCAGCTACACTTACAATGCAGAACTGGGATATACGTTGAAGAACAATTTCAATGTTTCCGCTTATTATTCTTATTCGGACGATGTATTCTTCCAGGTTGTGGACTTGGATGCCGAAACGAATGTGACTTCTTTCCTTTGGGAGAATTTCATGAAGACGCATGCTTTCGGGCTTAACAATTCGTACACTTTCCGTACCAAATGGCTGCAAGCTTACGCCCAGCATGGAGTGAGCTATCGCCGGACTACCTCCAGCGCTGTCACCACCTCTCCCGAGGAGAAAGGATGGGCTTATGACGCCAGTCTGCGCAACACTTTCTTCTTCAATGAAAAGAAGACTCTTCTGGCTACGTTGTCCGGTTCCTATTCTTCCCGTCAGTATCAGGGCATCTATCTGATGAGCCCCACTTACAGCGTCAGTGCAGGTATGCTTTATCGGTTGTTGGACAATAAGCTCAACCTCAGCCTGAATGTCAACAATCTGTTTGTCAGCCATTCCAAATTGGAAACCATGTCCAACGGGCTGAAGATAATTGCCGACAATCAGTTTGCCTTTACCGGTTTCCGTATCGGTGTATCCTATACTTTCGGTGGTGATATACGTAGCAAGGGCCAGCGGAACAGTAACGAGGATATTCAGAGGAGGCTATAATGCGGAAAGGATGCTACCCGGTTTCTCCCTTTTGCTGCTAAGTAAGAGATTGTCGTACTTTCATTGTGGAGCGTTATTGTATAGGCTTTCTAATGTATATGAAGAATCATTGGAGAAATACCCTTTGGTCATGACATCTATCACATCCTTTCCATTGTTGACATAAGTTCCTGTGGCGTGATTCATCAGCCCGGAACATTCCCGTCCGGCACCGGCATTGCCGTTATCCCAATAGAATACGGCCATGCCATTGGTGCGTGCAGCTTTGCATACATATTCCAGGTAGTATTTGCGGAATGCTTCAGAACGGTTGTTGTTGCGGTGTACGCACCCCATTTCTCCAATGTATACGGGAATCCCTTTTTCTACGTAAGCGGTTCTTAGTGCTGCAAAGATTTTCTCAAGATGCTCTTCGTCTCCCCATTTCTCTTTTTTGCTGAGGGCGCCGGTGTGTCCCCACTCTGCAAATTTATTTTCCAATGCGAAGGTGGCAGGGTCGTAGTAGTGTACCGATATTAACAGACGGTCTTTTGTCGGGTCTGTTGGGAGCTGCAGGTGTTTTATGGTAAGATCAGGGTTTGTGCAATAGCCGCTGATACCTAAGTAGCGGGTTGCATTGTTGCCGCCGGTGGCACGGACGGCATCTACAAAAACTTGTTGCCATTCATTGAGTATGGCATATTGTTTGCCTCCATCGGTGGTGTTGGTGCCGGTACCCCATCTTCCGTCATGAATCTCATTGAGGCCCTCGAAAATTAGGAATTCGCCTTTGTTCTCGAAACGTTGGGCTATTTGTGTCCACATGGATTTGAGTTGCTCTTTGATGGCGTTATTTACGTCTTTGTTTCGTGCTGCTTCTACGATATCAAGCCAGCGGTGCTCATCAAAACCGTCTTCGTGGATGTGGCGGTGTCCGTCGTGATGGATGTTGATAATGGCTTTCAGCCCGGCTCTTTCAGCATATTCCACCACTTCTGCCACGCGGTTCAGCCGGTCTGCGTCAATATGATAGTGCGGGGCTTCGCCTACTTTTCCCAACCAGGTAACGGGGATGCGGACTGATGTAAATCCGGCTTGTTTTACTTTCAAGAGTGTCTCTTGTGTAACTTTGCCGTTACCCCATGAAGTCTCGTCGGCTATTTCGTTTACATGAGCGTCAAGCTGGTTACCCAGATTCCATCCGAGCCCCAGCTCCCTTGCCACTTTTACGGCAGGCAGATTTTCGTCTATGGCAGGTTTGTTCTCTTGTTCATTATTTGCAGCTTGGGTGATGATGATGACGGTTTCCTTTTCACCGGCCGTGATAGTTATGCCGGCTTTACGCGCATTCCCTTTATTGGCTTCTGCTGTAAATGTAAATGACATAAGGTTATCGGAAGAAGTCTTTGATTTCGGTGTCATCCACTCGGCATTGGATTGGGCTGTTGCGACGGGATAGGATGAAACACGGATGGTTATTTCTCCACCGGCAGCTGCGAGGTTCTGAGGGTATACACTTTTCACTGTGAGATAGGGCAACTCCTCTATGGAGGAATTGGAGCTGGAACAGGACAAAATGTTTATGGACAATAGTATTGCCATTACATTCTTCAAGAAGATGAACTTTGTGCTCATAAAATCAGTTTTATAGGTTTATGGTGACAAAGTTAGCGGTAATGGGGTTATGTATAGTTTGAAATTCTGCATATAGAGGTTTGAAATCCTACAAATCAGCCTATATTCATTCTTTGCCCGGTGTATCGGCTGGGTTGGACACCGAAATATTTCTTGAATAGGGTGCTGAAATATTTGGAGTTCACAAAGCCCGTTTGTATGGAAACATCGGTCACCGGTATTCCTTGTTGCAGTAGGGCGGCAGCCTGCTCAAGGCGGATAATACGGATGAAATCTTGCGGGGTATGCCCGGTAAGAGCTTTCAGTCGTTCGTGGAAAAGAGTCCGGCACATGGCCATATCCCGGCAGAGTTGGTCAATGTCGAATTCAAAGTTACTTATGTTTTCTTTCACGATTTGAGTCGCTTTCTCTACAAAGGCACTGTCTGCACTATTGGGCATGCTGGATTGTATAGTAGGCATTTCCTCAATAGTCTTGCTTGTTGGAAGGTCATGCCGCAGTGCAATCTGTGTGTAATATTGCCGCAGGCGTTTGCGGTTTTCTATTTGCGTCTGAATTTTGGCTTTCAGTATATCTATGTCAAAAGGCTTGGCTATGTAGTCATCGGCTCCTTTGTGCAGCCCTTCTATGATGGAGGTTCTGAAGGTCTTGGCAGTGAGCAGTATGACAGGTATGCCCGAAGTGGCAGGATTGCTTTTTATCCGGTTGCACATTTCGTCACCCTGCATGCCGGGCATCATTATATCGGACAATACTAAACTGGGGTATTGCGTTTCCATATATTCCAATGCTTCTTGTGCATTAGATTTGTCTATGACGCAGTAAATAGGTTCAAATATGCGGCGCATATAGAGGCGGAGTTCGTCATTGTCTTCTACTATAAGCAATGTGTCTTTGTCCGAGTCGCAGAGTATGGGGGCTTCCATAGTGACAGGCCTTTCCATAGCAGGAGTGGCAACGGATGCCGCAGAATTTGTGATTGTAGCTTTATTGAGTATGAGCGTAAATTCCGAACCTTGATTCACGACGGAGCTAACCTTGATGTCGCCTTTCAACAAAGTGGCAAGCCGCTTGGCTTGCAATAGCCCCAGACCGATGCCCGGAGTACCGGAACTGATGGCATTGCTGGCACGGAAAAAGCTTGTGAACAGTTTCTTTTGTTCTTTTGGGGAGATGCCGATTCCGGTGTCACTCACGATAATCTTTACTTTGTCTGCTTCGGCTTTCGCTCTGATGCTGATTTTTCCTCCTGCAGGGGTATATTTTAGGGCATTGGATAAAAGGTTGGTGAGTATCCGGTTCAATAATTTCGTGTCGGCCCATACTCCCAACTGACAGTCGATGTTACTCGTCTGCAATGTTTTTTGTTGTTGCTGGCAGAGGGGTTGAAAGATGGTAAGGAGATTGTCTGTAATCTGTTTTAGCGGCACAGCTTCTATCTGGGGTTTCATGCTGGAATGATCTATCCGTTCAAAGTCAAGTAACTGTGATAATATATCCAATAGCTTGTTGAGATTGGAATGTGCCAGTCCGATAGACCGGACGGCATCTTCATGAAGTGTGGAGTCATGGCGTAGTTCGTCCAGAGGAGCCTTGACAAGTGTAAGTGGGGTACGGATATCATGGGCTATGCTTACGAAAAAGGCGATTTTTTCGTTCATATAGTGGCGTACCAACTGTTGTTGTTTACTTTTTATAACTGCTCCTATTATACCCCATAGTGTCATGATGTATAATATCCATGCCCACCAAGTGTTCCACCATGGCTGGCAGATTGTGATACACGTAGTCCGACTGCTCAGTATGAGTCCGCTATTGAGGCTGTATGAACGTATGCAAAGCCGGTATCTGCCTGGCGACACATTTGTGTAGCGCAGTTGTTCATTATTTCCCAGTTTGTTCCAGTTACGGTCGAATCCCTGAAGCATGTATTCGTATGCAATGTCTTCCTGATAGCGGAAGCTTACAGACTCGAATCCCATTGTGAATGAATTATGGCGATATGATAAAATAATGGTGCTATCTGCCAGCATTTGCATGAGTTCTGGGCGCATGCCCGCAGACTCCCTGGCATCTATATTGTCTATTCGGAAGTCGGTGAGTTGTAAGGATGGAGACTGATAGGAAGTCAGTGAAATGTGAGGCTTGAATATCAGTACACCAGTGGTACTTCCCAGTGCTATGCGTCCGTCGGCTAAAAGAGTGGCTGCGGAACGGTTGTAGAACCTCGACATTACTTGCTCGAAATTCTGGTTGTATATCTGCATGGATGGCTGCGGAGGAAGGCATGCCAAACCGTGGTCAGTAGTAATCCATAACATATTGCTATGGTCGATGAGCAAGGCACTCACACGGTTGGACGGCAGACGCTGTTCGGTAGAGAATGCCTTTTTTTCAGCAGTTTGTAAGTTATATAAATAAAGGCCTCCACCGTCAGTTCCCAGCCAGACCTGCTCATCGTCTACGAATACTATGGATTGGATGAAAGCATTGAAGTCTTCTCCTTTATTGTCAGTACTCTTAAACAAATGTGTGGATGTTCCGGTCTGTTTGTTTATCAGTACCAGTCCGTCTACTGTACCTACAGCAATGGTATGTGCATCCTTTTGTGCTATGCAGCGTACTTTGATTACGTTGTGTAACTTCCATTGCCGAGTGGAGCATTCCAGTTGCAGCAACTGATTTTCCATTGTCCCTATCCATAAATCTCCGTCTGTATCAAACAGTACTGTAGAGAGGTAGTCGGATGGTAAGCTGCTATTGTCGCTAAGGTAATGGTGTAAAATTTCTCCCTGGCTGTTGAGAAGAAATACCCCATTACCATAAGTACCTGCAGCAATATTATCCTGAGAATCAATGGAGATGCTTAATACCACATTACCTGCAAGTATCTGTCTGCATCGGTTATTTTGGGGATTGTATATGTTGATACCGTCATCGGTGGCAATCCACAGTTCACCGTTGCGCTGCTCACAGAATGCATTTACATTGTCATCGGCTAAGGAGGGCTCTTCTCCTTTGTGATGTCTTAGTAAAGTGGTGGTGGTTTCTTCGGGCATCATGAGAAATGCGCCGCCAGTGTAGGTTCCTATCCATATGTTGTCTTCATAATCCAGGCATAAGGAATATACTCCCATGGCAGCAAGCATTCGGTTGGCACGTGTGAAGAGTGGTTCTGTCTCGCCGGTCAGGTAGTTGTAGGTGTAGACTCCATCTCCGTCAAATCCCAATAGGATGGTAGAAGGTGTCATTTCTATCATGGAACGGATAGGAGTATGAGGAAGAGTTACGGCACCGGTTGCCTGTTCTTGCCATGAGTTGAGGTTGACGCTTTTTATTCCACTATTGAAAGTGCCTATCAATAATGTATCACTGCCTGATGGCACTAAAAGGCTTTGTACATAGGTGCCTGGACAGAGCTTATGCAGTAAAACTCTATCCTTGGAATAGATACGCAGGCCACATGTGCTACCGGTGGCAATACCTTGAGGCAATTCGGTGATATAGGTCACATGGTTTTCTGAATCGATAAGTTGAGGCATTTCACCAAATCGGCAACAATAGAGCCCGGTGCTCAGTCCTATCCACAATTGTTCTTGCGAGTCGATAAGAAGGTGCTGGAGAATCAGGCCCATGTAGATATGTTCTGCTAAATCAAGCCAGAGTTCGAATTGGTCAGTAAGCAAGTTGTATTTGTAAATCTGTCCTACATTGTTATAAGCATAAAGTGAATTGTTAGGACTTATAGCTAACATTGTGGTGCTTCCTGAAGCATCGGATAATTTCTGATTGGTTCCTAGTTGATAGCTTTTCATCGAACGCCCATTGAAACGGTTGATTCCATCAAGTGTGCCCATCCATATAGCTCCCGACTTGTCTGTTGCGATGGAAAAGACCCGTAGGCTGTTCAAACCCTCTTCTGTACCAAATTTCAGGCTGGAAAAGCGCTGGACATACTTGTCTGCATAGGCTGTGGTTGAGAACAGCATGAAGAAAAGTAAGACCAGAGTCTGGAGAGTTTGTTTAGTGCAGATATACATTTGCTATGCAATGTTGGTTAACGAGTACAAAAGTACATTAACTCTGTGAATGTTCAAAACAATAATCCAAATAAGTTCGAATTATTGAAAGTTTTTGTGTTGAAAATCAGTGATTTGTAATAAAATGTAAGAATTCAAACCTGATATGTAGGGATTCAAACCTGATGAATGGATACTTTGGTGAACTTTGTGACCTGACCAAGAATCTGGCTTACAAATTTTATTATTAATATTATGAAAGTAAAGAAATGTAAAAACACGTTACTCTGTGGTACACTTACTCTCTGTTTATGGGGAGGTTTTTCGCAAGTGAGAGCTGCTTCATTTGAAAATTTTGCAATAGAACAGCAAAGCAACAAAGTAATAGGTACTGTGAAAGATGAGTTTGGTCCGGTGATAGGGGCCTCTGTCGTTGAAAAAGGAACCAGCAACGGTGTTGTTACCGACTTAAACGGCAAATTCAGTTTAAACGTCAAACCCGGCGCAACGTTAATCATCAGTTTTGTGGGATACAAGCAGCAGGAGGTGAAAGCAGGCAATGCTCCACTGAATATTGTACTTGAAGAAGACAGTAAGATGCTGGGTGAAGTGGTAGTAACCGCTTTGGGCATCAAGCGCGAGCGCAAGGCTTTGGGATACGGTGTGGCCGAGGTACAAGGTGAGGCATTGACCAAGGCCAAAGAAACGAATGTTATCAATTCAATGGCAGGTCGTGTGCCGGGTTTGGTGGTGAGCCAGACCGCGGGTGGAGCCTCAGGCTCTTCGCGTGTAATATTACGTGGTAGCACAGAAATGACCGGTAATAACCAGCCTTTGTATGTGATAGACGGCGTGCCTTTGGATAATACAAATTTTGGTAGCGCCGGTACTTATGGTGGTTTTGACCTTGGCGACGGTATTTCCAGTGTAAATCCCGATGACATTGAGAGCATGTCGGTATTGAAGGGACCCGCGGCATCGGCTCTTTATGGTAGTCGTGCCAGCCATGGGGTAATCCTTATCACTACCAAGAAAGCCAATAAGGATAAAATCAGCGTGGAATACAATGGAACTATGACTTTTGATACCCAGTTGGCCAAATGGGATGATGTCCAGCAGATTTATGGTATGGGCAGTAATGGTACTTATCCCATCAATGCGGTGTCTAATACCAACATGAGTTGGGGGGCCAAAGCTGACGGTACCAATATGCTTAAGTACTTCGATGGTGTGGAACGTCCTTATCTGATAGTTCCAGACAATACTTCCCAGTTCTTCCGCACAGGCTTTACTGCAACTAACAGTGCTATCATTGGGGTGAATAATGGCAAGACCGGTATTCGTTTCACCTATACTGATATGCGCAACAAAGATATCGTACCAAAGACTCATATGAGCCGGGACATCTTCAATTTGCGTGCCAATACTACTGCCGGGAAATTTGACTTGGACTTCAGTGGCAACTATACCCGTGAAGATGTGAAAAACCGTCCGGCATTGGGAGACAGTAAATCAAATATAGGCAAGAATCTGATGACTTTGGCCACCACTTATGACCAGAAATGGCTTAAGACTTATCAGGATGCCAACGGTGAATACTCTAACTGGAATGGCATGGACCCTTATAATGTGAATCCTTATTGGGATGTTTACAAGAACTCAAACAACTCCAAGAAAGATCAATTCCGTTTCAATGGTAAGGTTGTCTGGAACATCACCCAACACCTGAAGATACAAGGAACAGCAGGAGCCGAGCTTAATTGGTTTACTTTTGAAGACTACAAGGCTCCTACCACGCCAGGATATGAATCCGGTTACTTGCAGAATAATAATTTTCGTAATCGCATGTATAACTTTGAACTTCTGGCCCTCTATAATAACTCTTGGGGAGATTTCGACTTTAATGCGACATTGGGCGGTAACTTGTACAAGGTGAATAACCAGACTATAGTCACTACTGCCAAGGACATGAAGATTCGCGATGTGGTGGCTTTGATGAGCTTCAATGAAGTAAGTGTAGAGCCTTACAGTTATCGTAAGCAGATTAACTCTATTTATGGTGCCGTTAACCTGGGTTGGAAGCACATGCTTTACTTTGATGCAACCCTTCGTGGCGACCAGTCTTCCACATTGCCCGTCAGTAATAACATGTATATCTATCCTTCTTTCTCCGGTAGCTTTGTATTCTCCGAGTTGCTGAAATTGGGTGACAAGCTTCCTTATGGTAAAGTGCGTATGTCGTGGGCGCAAGTTGGTAGTGATACCGATCCGTATCAGTTGGGATTGGTGTATACCAAGTCTAAGTTTGCTTATCCGGGTTATACTATTGGTTATATCAGTAACGGCACTATTCCCAATAAAGATTTGAAACCTACCAAGACCAATTCGTTCGAAATGGGTCTGGAACTGAAATTCCTGAAGAACCGTATCGGCTTGGATTTCACTTATTACAGTCAGCTTAGTAAGAATCAGATTATGGGTATGGCCAGTTCCTCGACTTCCGGTTATGGCTATCGTTTGATTAATGCAGGTGAAATAGAGAATAAAGGTGTGGAAATAGCTTTGAACACTCGTCCGATCCAAACGAAAGATTTCTCTTGGGATTTGAATTTCAACTTCTCGAAGAATAGTAACAAGGTGAAGAAACTGGTGGACGACATGGATATGTTTGAACTGGAAAAGGCTACATGGCTTGACGTACAAGTGGCTGCCAAGGTAGGTGAGAATTTCGGTTCTATCGTAGGTCCCGACTTCCAGCGTAACGAAAACGGTGATATTCTTATCGATCCGTCAACCGGATTGCCTATGTACGACAAGAGCAACCATGTACTGGGAAATGCCTCCTGGGACTGGACTGGCGGTGTCCATACCAACTTCTCCTATAAGAATATTTCACTTTCTGCTGTCTTTGATGTGAAGGTAGGGGCTGATCTTTATTCTATGTCAGCTCGGGCCGCGCATGAGACGGGCAAGAGCATGGCCACTTTGGAAGGCCGCGAAGCATGGTATAAGTCCGAAGAGGCCCGTCAGGCAGCAGGCTATGCCAAAGATTCTCCTGATTGGATGCCCACCGGCGGTTTCATTGCTCCGGGTGTGATAGACAATGGTGACGGTACTTATCGTGAAAATGACATTGTGATTAATCCCGAGAAGTATTGGATGAGTGTCTGTCGCAATGCGCCTTCCATGTTTATCTATGATAACTCTTATGTGAAGTGTCGCGAAATCACATTGAGCTACACCTTGCCCAAGGCTTGGCTGAAGAATGTGGTAGATGGACTGACAATATCGTTTGTTGCTCGTAATCCGTTCATTGTCTGGAAGAATATTCCTAACATTGACCCGGACTCCAACTACAACAATACCACCGGTATGGGTATGGAGTATGGCTCGTTGCCTTCACGCAAGAGCTACGGTTTCAATGTCAATGTGAAATTTTAAGAGACCCCATGAAATTTATCAGATACATTTACTAAAAAAGATATATACAATGAGACACTATAAATCATATATCACAATGGCGTTGGCTGCATTTACATTGTTTTTCGTTTCTTGCAGCGATGAGTATATGGAGAACATGAATACCGATCCCTCAAAGGCTGACACCATCGATCCTAACGCACAACTTACCACCGCCCAGCTCCATACCTATGGAGACTTGGAGGTGAGTGAAACTTACCGTAGTTATATTTACGCCTTCAACCAGCAGTTGATGGGCTGCTGGAATACTACAAACTATGGTGGCCGCTATACACTTGACCTTAACGAGATGGGGCATATCTGGCAGAACTACTATTTGAAAAATATCAAGGACCTTACCGATGCACAGGCACGTACTACGGATGATGAAGAGAAGGTGAACATCAATGCGGCTGTCCGCATTTATCGTGTCTATCTCATGTCTCATCTTACTGATATTTATGGCGATGTGCCTTACTTTGAAGCGGGAAGAGGTTTTATTGATGGTAAGTTTACGCCTAGATATGACACACAAGAAGAGATTTATAATGACTTTTTTGTGGAGCTCGACGCTGCCGTAACAGCTTTTGATGGCACCAAAGACCGTATCACCGGGGATGTCATTTATAGCGGCGACATAAACAAATGGAAAAAGTTTGCCAATTCACTCCGCCTGCGTTATGCTATGCGTATCTCGGATGTCAACCCACAGAAAGCTCAGGAAGAATTTGAAAAAGCTTTGGCGGCAGATGGAGGTATCATTGCCTCCGGTGCTGATGACGCACTGATTCCTTATTTGGATATTGCTTTTGACTTTGGTGGCGAAAGCTATTCCGACTATCGTCGTAATGCTTTGTCACAGCGTTTGTATGGTAACGATCCTCGCAATAACCCCAGTTTTATCTGCTCTACTTTTTATAATCAGCTGTTCAATACTGGTGACCCTCGTTTCTATGCTATCATACGGTTCTACTTTGACCAGATAATGAGCACAACCAGTACCGAGGGCCGCATTGACATCACTGAAGAGGTATTGGCGAAAAATATGGCGCATCCACGCGATCCGGGTGCATTTTTCTATGAACCTTGGCCCGAAGCTTATGAGAGCGACCTTATAAAAGAACTGCAGGAAAGCAATCCTGCCATTGAAAAGATTTCCATGGATACGGAAACGGAACCCAAGTTGGCAAGTAACTTTCTAGAGGGTGAAAATCCGGGTGTGGTTATAACTTCGGCCGAAGTGGAGTTTCTGCTGGCAGAGGCTGCTCTGAAAGGATGGAATGTGGCAGGTTCCGTAGAAGAGCATTATAGAAAAGGTGTACGTGCGGCTATGGACTTCTTGACGGACAATTACGGATGTGATAAAATTACTGACGAAGAGTTCGATAACTATATGGCCAATAACATTATTGGTTATACGGCAGAGCAGAAAAAGGCATCTATCAATACGCAGGCATGGATTCTGCATTTCACCAATCCGTTGGAGTGTTGGGCTAATTTGCGTCGTTCCAACTACCCACAGCTAAAGTCTCCTGCAGAGTATGGTTTCAGCCAAGTTCTTACGGGGGGGGCAGCTATTCCGGTTCGTCTGTGCTATCCTGTGCTGGAATCTTCATACAATAAGAAAAACTATGAGGAAGCGCTGGAGCGTATGGGAGGTAATAATAGCTGGAACACTCCTGTGTGGTGGGATAAAAATAATGTTCAATAATTTCTGTTCAACATCAAATAAACTATCAATATGAAAAAGATATATGTTATGCTATTTGCCATATTGGCATTCAACGCCTTCGTGGCAAGCTGCAGCGACGAAGAACCGTTCTCTACGGCTACGCTCGATGATGAGCCTCGTATACTCGATCCTACTTTTCCGGACCGGGTTAATGGAAATCTGGCTACATTTGCCAATTTCAGTCGTGATGGCAAATTTTCGATGAAACTCACAGTGACTCCCGCAGACTATACTACCGTAACTTGGTTTGTGGATGGAGAAGAAGTGGCTACCGGTACTGAAATAGAAAAGGAATTTATGGCAGGAACTTATCATCTTAAAATAACAGCTACCACCACTGTCGGAAAATCTACTTACCGTGAGGGGCTTATCCAGGTAAATCCTTTAGCGGATGACCCCAGTGCCACTGAAGTAGCATTCGAACGTATTGTGGCTCCCGGCAATAAAGCTTGTCTTTACGGTGATAATCTGGATAAAGTGGAAAGCATTCTCATTGGTGGAATGGCTGCCATGGATATTACTTATGTGGAGTCGGAAGATGGCAATTATGTGGAATATACTGTACCTGCCGGCTTGTCGGAGGGAGACTATCGGGCTGTTTTTATCGATGCCGAAGGTAATGAATACGGTGCCAATAAAGTGAAAGTGACTAAAGGGGCTATGATTACAATGGGTGCCAACCGTGCTACCGCCGGTGCGGCATGGATAATGACCGGTATAAATCTTGATGCTGTTGCCTCGATTACAATAAATGGTGTGGATGTAGTGGAATTTGCAAAGCAAACAGCCACTTCTCTCACGCTGATTTGCCCGGAACTGGAAGAAGGAGAATATGCAGTGACTGGTAAGACTAAGACAGGTGAAAGTATACAATTCTATGCCAACGGCGAGGTTACTACAGAACAGAAAGTTACTATCTCTTCTGAGAAAGCCTTGTGGGAAGGTCATCACTATGTGTCTTGGGACAAAGAGGACGGTGATCCTAATAAGACATTTAATCTGATTCCTCAAGAAGTGATGACTGCCCTTAAGCCAGGGACTGTTTTGCGGGTTTATTACTCGATAGAACCTATGGCGGAATATCATCAGATGCAACTTGCTACCGGTTGGTGGTCAGGGCTGATGGATACGATAGAATTTGGCAAAGGTGGTGTTTACGAACTGATTATTACCCAAGAGATTATTGACAAGATAAAGGCTGAGGCCGGATTCCTTTGTGTGGGACATGGTTACTATGTCGACTTGGTAACGGTTCAATAATTTCTAATAAAGAGCATAAAAATGCATACTTATATTTTACGATTTTTTCTTTTGTTCGCTGCATCTGCCACAAATCTTTGTGCGCAGATGCCCATATATCAAAATCCTGATATGCCTATCGAAGTGCGCGTTGAGGATGCGTTAAGCCGTATGACACTTGAAGAAAAGGTGGCACTTTGCCATGCACAGAGCAAGTTTTCATCGGCAGGTGTGCCCCGTTTGGGTATTCCTGAGTTGTGGATGAGCGATGGCCCTCATGGAGTTCGCCATGAGTTTGAATGGAATACTTGGAATTATGCGGGTTGGACTAACGATTCTATTACGGCTTTTCCTGCTCTTACGGCTCTTGCTGCCACTTGGAACCCGGAGATGGCTGCACGTTATGGCAAGGCTGTTGGCGAGGAGGCACGTTATCGTAAGAAAGACGTATTGTTAGGTCCCGGTGTCAATATCTACCGTACTCCCCTTAATGGGCGTAACTTTGAGTATATGGGTGAAGACCCTTATCTTGCCGGTGTGATGGCGGTTCCTTATGTCAAGGAATTGCAAAAGAACGGTGTTGCGGCTTGTGTGAAGCATTTTGCATTGAACAATCAGGAGCAGTGGCGTGGTACCGTTGACGTTGAAGTGAGTGACCGTGCTCTTTACGAAATCTATTTGCCTGCTTTCAAGCAGGCAATAGTGAAAGGGGGAGCATGGAGCGTCATGGGAGCTTATAACAAGTATCGTGGTCAGCATTGTTGCCATAATGCCCGTCTGCTCAATGATATTCTACGTGATGAATGGGGGTTTGACGGTTGTGTCATTACCGATTGGGGAGGAGCTCACGACACCAAAGAGGCTGCTCTTAATGGTCTTGACATCGAAATGGGGTCTTATACCAACGGTTTGACTTCGGATAATAGCTTGGGGTATAATCTCTACTATTTGGCAGACCCCTATCTGGAGATGTTGAAGAAGGGGGAGTTGCCGATGGCGTCAGTGGATGCGAAAGCGAGGAATATACTGCGCCTGATTTTCCGGACTTCATTGAATCCGAATAAGCCGTATGGCTCACTCTGTACCAAGGAACATTATGATGTGGCTAAGGTTATAGGTGACGAGTCCATCGTGCTGTTGCGGAACAAGGGCATTCTTCCATTACAAGCTGATAAGTATAACCGGATATTGGTGGTTGGTGACAATGCTGTCCGTAGACTTACGGATGGTGGCGGTTCGTCGGAATTGAAACCAAAAGATATGATTTCTCCACTTGATGCACTGCGTGCCCTATATGGCGATAAGATAGAATACGCTCAGGGTTATGCATGTGGCCGTCCCTTTTTTGGGTATGAGGAGGAAATACAACAGACGGTGATAGACTCTTTGCGTGCTGAGGCTGTAGCAAAGGCACGGCGGGCAGATGTTGTTATCTATGTGGGAGGTTTGAATAAAAACGCTTTTCAGGATTGTGAATCTACTGACCGTAAGTCGTATAATTTACCTTTTTCTCAAGATGAATTGATAGAAGAGCTTGTTGCTGTGAATCCAAATCTTGTGATAGCCAATATCAGTGGTAATGCTTATGCTATGCCGTGGTTGGAGAAAGTACCTGCAATTCTGCATATTTCTTATTTGGGAACCATGGGAGGATCTTCGATTGCCGATGTTATCAGTGGTAAAGTGAATCCGTCGGGTAAACTGCCTTATTCTTTTCCGGTAAAGTTAAGCGATTGTTCGGCGCACTCTTTTGGTGAAGGGGCTTATCCGGGTATCGATACTGGCAAGGAAGATGTGTCTTTGACGGATTATCAGCGCAATGTCGGTGTCAACCCTAAAGAAGAGTATAAAGATGATATTTTAGTAGGTTATCGTTGGCACGATACAAAGAAGATTCCCGCTCTTTTTAGTTTTGGCCATGGATTGAGTTATACTTCTTTCAAATACGGCAAGTCTCGGCTGTCATCTAAGACGATGGATGAAAAAGGAAGTATTAAGGTAACAGTGCCTTTGACTAATACGGGTACGAGGATTGGTAAAGAAGTGGTGCAACTTTATCTCGGAGATCCGGTGTGTAGCGTTATTCGTCCATTGAAAGAGTTGAAGCATTTTACAAAAGTAGAGGTCGAACCTGATGAAACTGTTCAAGTGGAATTTGTTATCACTCCTGATGATTTGAAGTTTTTTGATGAGGCAAGCCATCAATGGCTAGCTGAACCGGGAGTGTTCAATGTGTATGTCGGGACTTCATCTGCAGATATTCGTTGCATGCACTCCTTTAAATATATATGTGATTGACGCAATAATTCAACGGCAATTAAACATATATGTGAAGAAAACGTACTGCCTAAAAGGCAGTACGTTGCATAATGAATCATTCTTTTGAAGTTTGAAATTTGATCAATATACTTATCTTTGTCTTTTGAATAGATAATTGCCTAATATGAAACCATGATGAAACAGAAACTTCTTTACCTTTTGCCACTCTTCCTATTGTCGGGATGCGGGCAGGCTACTTACAAGAATGCATCTCTGCCGGCAGAAGAACGTGCCGGACTTTTGCTGAAGGAACTGACGCTCGAAGAGAAGGTGTCCTTGATGATGGACAGCTCCAAACCAGTGGAACGTCTGGGCATCAAGCCCTATAACTGGTGGAATGAAGCGTTGCATGGAGTGGCGCGTGCCGGGCTGGCCACAGTGTTTCCCCAACCGATTGGTATGGCGGCATCTTTCTCGCCGGAGACTGTATACGAGGTATTTACTGCTGTTTCTGATGAGGCCCGTGCCAAGAATGCCTACTATACATCTCAGGAAAGCCATGAGCGCTATCAAGGGTTGACGATGTGGACGCCTACGGTGAACATCTACCGCGACCCTCGCTGGGGAAGGGGTATAGAGACCTATGGGGAAGACCCTTATCTGACCAGCCGTATGGGTGTGATGGTTGTAAAGGGTTTGCAGGGCACGAACGATGGAAAATATGACAAGCTGCATGCTTGTGCCAAGCACTTTGCCGTACACTCCGGTCCGGAGTGGAACCGCCATGAGTTTAATGCGGAAAATATCAAGCCCCGTGATTTGTATGAAACTTATCTTCCTCCTTTCGAAGCTTTGGTGAAAGAAGGAAAAGTGAAGGAGGTGATGTGTGCCTACAACCGTTTTGAGGGCAATCCTTGCTGTGGTAGCGACCGCCTGCTGATGCAGATTTTGCGCGATGAGTGGGGATTTGACGGTATTGTCCTTTCGGACTGTGGAGCTATTGCCGATTTTTACAGAGACTATGGTCATAAGACGCATTCCGATGCAGAGTCTGCTTCGGCGGCTGCCGTACTGAGTGGAACGGACTTGGAATGCGGTTCGAGTTACGAGGCTCTGGTAGAAGCGGTGAAGCAGGGAAAGATTGATGAAGAAGCAGTGGATGTAGCAGTCAAGCGTCTTTTGACGGCCCGTTTTGTACTGGGTGAAATGGACGAGCCGGAGAAGGTGTCCTGGACCGGCATTCCTTTTTCTGTGGTGGCTTCTGCCGGACACGACTCTCTGGCACTCGACATGGCTCGCAAGTCCATGACACTGCTTATGAACAAGGATAATACCTTGCCGTTGAAGCGCGGAGGATTGACTGTGGCCGTGATGGGGCCGAACGCCAATGATTCTGTGATGCAGTGGGGAAATTATAACGGTATGCCTCCGCACACAGTCACCATTCTGGATGGAATTAGAAAAGCCTTGGGCTCTGACGACCGGCTTATTTATGAACAAGGCTGCGGATGGGTGGAGAGAGCTCAGATACAGAGCGTCTTCAACCGTTGCAAGACTGCCGACGGAAAACCCGGATTTACTGCACGCTACTGGAATAACGTGACTCGTGACGGTGAGCCGGTCACTACTGCCCAAGTGACCACTCCTTTCCATTTCTGTACATCCGGTGCCACGGTTTTTGCTCCGGGTGTGAACCTTACCGACTTCTCGGCAACCTATAACAGCGTATTCACTCCCGACCAGTCGGGAGAGGTTGTCTTTGACATATATGCCTATGGCTCAGGTAGATTGCGGATAAATGGGGAGGAAGTGAGAGGATTCTCCAATCAGCACGGTGGGCAGAAGAGTACTTGTACTTTGCAGGTACAAGCTGGAAAAACGTATGACGTTGAACTGGATTTTGAATATTTCCGTAGCGATGCACAGCTGAATTTCGACCTTGGATTTAAGAATGAAGTGGATGTGAGGAAATCTGTGGAGCGTGTGAAGGATGCTGATGTCGTGGTCTTTGTGGGAGGAGTTTCTCCGAACCTCGAAGGCGAGGAGATGGGCGTTGAGCTTCCCGGATTCAGAGGGGGCGACCGTACGGATATCGAGTTGCCTGCTGTTCAGCGGGAACTGATTGCCGCTTTGCACCGTGCCGGTAAAAAGGTGGTGTTGGTGAACTGTTCGGGTTCCCCCATCGGTCTGGAGCCGGAAACCGGAAGCTGTGGAGCTATTCTGCAGGCATGGTATCCCGGTCAGGCGGGCGGTACGGCTGTAGCCGAAGTCTTGTTCGGTGATTACAATCCGGCAGGACGCTTGCCGGTGACCTTCTACCGTAATGTGTCACAGCTTCCTGATTTTGAAGATTATAACATGACCGGCCGGACTTACCGTTACATGACCCAGGAACCGCTTTTCCCCTTCGGTCATGGATTGAGCTATACCTCTTTCAGCTATGGTGCTGTGGTGCTTGGTTCGGATAATATAAAGTCCGGCGAGAAATTGAGATTGAGTGTCCCCGTAACCAATACCGGCAAATGTGACGGTGAAGAGGTTGTGCAGGTCTATTTGAAGAAGCATGATGATGCAGAAGGACCGGGCAAGGCATTGCGTGCTTTCAAGCGGGTACATATCCCGGCAGGAAAGACGGTCGATGTAGAGTTTGATTTGGGCGATAAAGAGTTGGTGTGGTGGAATCCGCAAAGCAATACTATGTGCGTTTCCGAAGGCAGTTATGAACTGATGGTGGGCGGTAGCTCGCAGACTGCTGGTTTGCTGCGCCGGTCTTTTGTCATTCAGCCTTGATACATCACTGACAGAGTCAAAAAAAAGTTTTCCGCTTGAGGGTGAGTTATGACCCTCAAGCGGAATTTTTATATACAGGGAATACAGATTCTTAATAATCCTTAATACTATATGTTAACTCCCTTGTTTCTTTGTACTTCTCTAATTTTAATTGATATATTTGTGATATCATAATGATATCAATTAAATTTATAGAATATGGAAACAAAAGAGTATGGTTTCAGTGGTTTTAAGATGAATGGTTTTCTGGCCTTGTTCCTTCATTTGGTAGTGCTTACGGCGGTGATAATCTTTGGTTTTCTCATTTCTGTGCCTACCTTGATTCTTTCGGCGTGTCTGTGTCTGGTATGGTTCATTATGTTTGCCGGCTATATAGAGCTGGAACCGAACGAGGCGCGTGCCATGGTGTTCTTTGGCAAATACAAGGGAACATTCAAAGAGACCGGTTTTTTCTGGGTAACCCCATTCCTTAATAAGAAGAAGCTTTCGCTTCGTGCACGCAATCTGGATGTGGAGCCGATAAAGGTGAATGATAAGATTGGTAATCCTATTCTCATAGGACTGGTATTGGTGTGGAAGCTGAAGGACACTTATAAAGCCATGTTTGAGATTGATTCACAAACAATGGCTGCATCCGCTCCGACAGCGGGTAATGCCAACCAGGTGAGCCTTGGCAATGCGGTGGCCAACCGTATGAATGCATTCGAGAATTTTGTCATGATACAGAGTGATGCCGCCCTCCGTCAGGTTGCCGGTCAGTATGCCTATGATGATAATGAGATTGATACGGAGGAACTGACTCTTCGTTCGGGCGGTGAGGAAATCAATGAGCAGCTGGAGCAGAAACTGAATGAACGCCTGGCTATGGCGGGTATGGAAGTGGTGGAAGCCCGTATCAACTATCTGGCTTATGCACCCGAAATTGCCGCTGTGATGCTGCGTCGCCAGCAAGCATCTGCCATTATTACGGCACGCGAGAAGATTGTGGAAGGGGCAGTCTCTATGGTAAAAATGGCGCTCCATAAACTTTCTGAAGAAGAAATTGTTGAACTGGACGAAGACAAGAAAGCGGCAATGGTCAGCAATCTGTTGGTAGTGCTTTGTGCGGATGAGGCTGCTCAACCGGTAGTCAATACGGGAACGTTGAACCATTGATAAAGGATACGGATGAAAGAGATGGGGGTTATAGGACGATGGGCTCTTATACTGCTCTTGCTGGGCAATGTATACGGGGGCTTTGCACAAGATGCGAATACTGCGCGCGCGCAGCACATTTATGAATTGTTTGTGGCAGGGCAAGGTGACAGTATCCATGCGGCATTGAACCGGGAGTTGCAGGAGAAACTGGCTCCGGCACTCTTCAATGATTCTTTCCGGCAAGCAGAGAAAATGTTTGGTAAATTCATATCAAAAGGAGAATGGAAGACCGATTCTGCCCAGGGAATTACTATCTATTATTCCGATGTGGAATTTGAACGTTATAATCTCCGTTTTCTGGTGGCTTTTGATGCTGACGGGGCACTGAATACAATCCGGCTGGTCCCTGCACCTGCTGTTAGCACTGCCCGACCGGTAGCCTATGATAAGACAAAAATGGATGAAAGGGATATTACACTGGGAGCCGACGGCTACAAGCTTCCCGGAACGTTGACTTTACCCAAGCGGGCAGTCGGTCCGGATGCATGCAGGGTTCCTTGTGTTATTCTGGTACATGGTTCGGGGCCTCACGACCGTGACGAGACGATAGGTCCCAACAAGCCTTTCCGTGACCTTGCCTGGGGATTGGCGGAACGCGGCATTGCTGTCGTCCGCTATGAAAAACGGACAAAGGTATATGGTGCGGCTTGCGTTCCTGCCGGTCGCGAACTCGATTATGATACTGAGGCCGTGGACGATGCCGTTGCCATAGTGGAGCAGGTAAGGGCTTTGCCCGGGCTGGCTCCTGACAGTGTGTATGTGTTGGGGCACAGCCTGGGAGGTACATTGGCTCCCCGTATTGCCGGGCGTTCGAGAGGTTTGGCAGGTATCATTATCCTTGCCGGACTGGCAAGACCGCTTGAAGATGCTCTTGAGGAACAGGTTTATTATACCTCTTCTTTGACGGATTCTTCAGTCAATGTAAAGGCTCAACTTGATGAACTGAAACAACAATTGGCTAATGTCAAAAAGCTTGGTACGGAAGAGTTTGATGAAACGATTTCCTTGCCATCGGGGCAGCCCCGCTCATATTGGCTGTTTGCCAATGCTTACAAACCGGTGGAAGTTGCCGCTAAACTGAAGCTGCCTATATTTGTTCTTCAAGGGGAGAGAGATTATCAGGTGACTATGGAAGACTTCGGTTTATGGCGTTCCGGTTTGTTGCGCTGCAAGAATGCATATTTCAAATCTTATCCGAAATTGAATCACTTGTTGCAGGAAGGCAGCGGCAAGGCGACTCCGTTTGAGTATAGCCATGCTTCGCCCGTCCCGGCATATGTTATGGATGACATTGCCTCCTTCGTGCGGGGCAAGCAGAATACTCTTTGATTGGTACTTGGTTATATCAAAGTAACTTCAATCGTAAATCGTAAATTGTTAAATAGTAAATAAATAGTGGCTAAAAAAGAAACTTCAACCAAAAGCTTTGTCCTTCGTGTGGATGCTGCAACGATGGATGCCATTGAAAAATGGGCAGCCGACGAGTTCCGTAGTACCAATGGACAGCTTCAGTGGATTATCGCTGAAGCATTGCGGAAGAGTGGGCGGATGAAGAAGTCCAAGAATCCTCCTCCGTCTGAAGAGAAAGCAGAGGAGGATTCGTAATAACAGATTCTAAATCGCAGATAGTATGATTAATCTTGGTCCTTATTCCGGCAAGAATTACCCTAATGTCCGTTTCCAACCCACTGTGCTTGACCGTATTCTGGAAGGTACGGCCCTGCTTATCGTGCTCGTTACGTGGATTAGCATTTTAATAGTTCTTTTACCACTTACCCTCCTTTCTCATCTTTATTTGTTGTTATAAATCTGCCATTACCTACTAATGGTTACTTTTTCTCTTCTTTTCGCAATTTTTAGGTATTGTTCTCCTTTTTAACTACCTCTACCTTTGCCCCAACAAAATTTAAGATAAAAGATGAGAAAATTAACAGGCTTATTCGTTTTATGTTTTCTGCTTTCTGCCAATGCTTTGCAGGCTGCTGAACCTGAAAAAGTTACTTCTGCAGCAGAGAGTACGGAGATTTCAACAGACAAAGAGAAAAAGGAAAAAGTAGCGAATGATGGCGACAACTACAAGAAATTCCGTTTCGGTGGATACGGAGAAATGGTTGCAAGTTTTAAGGATTATGGTATTAACCGTTTCTATGGCGCGCCCGAAGGCAATCCGGACAAACATAGGAATACAATTTCTATACCCCGTTTCGTGTTGGCTCTGGATTACAAGTTCAATTCCAAATGGATACTCGGTGCTGAAATCGAGTTTGAATCCGGTGGTACGGGTACTGCTTATGAACTTGAGAATACGGAAAACGGTGAGTATGAAACGGAGGTGGAAAAGGGTGGCGAAGTGGCTATCGAGCAATTCCACATTACCCGTTTGATTGTTCCACAATTCAACATACGTGCCGGTCACGTCATTGTCCCGGTAGGATTGACCAACGCCCATCATGAACCAATCAATTTCTTTGGAACTTATCGGCCGGAAGGAGAGACAACCATCCTTCCTTCTACGTGGCATGAAAACGGACTCGAGTTTTTTGGTTCTTTTGGAAAAGGATATGCCAGCTTTGATTATCAAGCCATGATAGTGGCCGGTCTGAATGCCAATGGTTTTGACCGTAACACCTGGATAGCAAGTGGCAAACAAGGCATCTTTGAAGAAGACAACTTTACTTCACCGGGCTATGTGGCTCGTCTGGACTACAAGGGGGTTCCGGGGTTGCGTATAGGCGCTTCGTTTTATTACTGCGCTGATGCCGGTTCCAATTCTGACAAAGCGGATACTTATTCGTCTACCGGTAAGATTCCGGTAAGAATCTACACGGCAGATGCCCAATACCGTAATAAATATGTGATTGCCCGTGCCAATATGGTATACGGAAATTTGGGCAATTCAGCGAAGCTTAGTGAGGCAAATACCAAATTATCGAATAAATCTCCTTACAGCCGTATAACCCCCATTGCAAAGAATGTAGTCAGTTATGCAGCCGAGGCCGGTTTGAATATCAGCGCTTTCTTCAAAGGAAACAGGAAAGTTCCGGTTATCTACCCCTTTGCACGTTATGAATATTATAATCCGCAAGAAAAGGGAGAGGCCAGCCAGATAATGGAGAAACGTTGTCAGGTAAGCATGTGGACTGCCGGATTGAATTGGTATGCCTTGCCTAATCTGGTGGTAAAGGCTGATTACACTACCCGCCAAATCGGAACAAACAAGGTTTTTGGAACTGGCAAGTATAATAGTGAAAATGAGTTTTCGATTGGTATTGCCTATATCGGTTGGTTTGTCAAGAAGTAGATGAATAGTAATCAATTAATTTTATACAGATGAAGAAAAATTTCTTTTATGCGACAGCTTTGGTATTAGGGCTGGCATTTACGGCTACTGCTTGTAGCGATGATGATGACAACAGTACAGTTAATCCTGCTGACATTGAGTATAATTCGGAGAATGCGGCAAGTTGGCACAACTACATGAGAAATGTGGCGGCTTTGTTGAAGACAGATGCCACCAACCTTTATGATTCTTGGAATACGAGTTATAAGGGTGGGGCAAGTTTTGCAACTTCCTTCAAAGCTCATAATGGTGCCTATAACTTTTCAAGTGCCTGGAACTGTATAGAGCAGGTTATCGACGGTTGTGTTGAAATCTCCAATGAGGTAGGTGAGACGAAGATTGGTGATCCATATAATAAATATATGGCAAACAATGTTATAGAGGCCCTCTATGCTGTTGAGTCATGGTATAGCTGGCATTCCCGTGATGATTATACCAATAATATTTACTCAATCCGCAATGCCTATTACGGCTCTTTGGACGGTAAGGTGAGCGACAAGTCTATTTCGAAATTGGTGGCTGGAGCCAATGCGGAGTTGGATACGAAAGTGTCGGCAGCTATCACTACGGCAGCATCGGCTATTCAGGCTATTCCCCAACCTTTCCGTAATAATATCAACAGTCTGGAAACAGTAGCGGCTATCAAGGCTTGTGAGGAACTGGAAAGTGTATTGGATAAGGAGTTGAAACCTTATATCAGGGACAATAGCACCATTAACAGCAATGAAGCACTTGACCCGATTGTTGAAAACTATGTTGATGTTGTGGTTCTGCCTACCTATAAAGATTTGAAGGAGAAGAATAGTATGCTGTATGACGCTGTGGTGGCTCTTGCCAACAATCCCTCCAACAGTGCTTTTGAGACGGCATGCAATGCTTGGATAACAGCCCGTGAACCTTGGGAGGAAAGTGAGGCGTTCCTGTTCGGCCCGGTGGATGAGCTGGGACTTGACCCGAATATGGATAGTTGGCCCTTGGACCAGAACGCCATTGTCCAGATTCTGAATTCCCAGAAATGGGGCGATTTGGAATGGAGCGAGGGTGATGATGATGCAAAAGTTGAATCTGCCCAAAATGTACGCGGATTTCATACTTTGGAGTTCCTGCTTTTCAAGGATGGCAAGCCTCGTACAGTTAAATAAGAATTATTTATAAACAATACTCAAGAAGTAAAGGGGAGGATTTGGAGAATCCTGCCTTTACTTCTTTGGCATGTTTGGATATGCCATTATTAAAAAGTAGATAAAGATGATGAATCGTTTAATGAGATATTCATGTCTTCTCCTTTGTTTGTCGGCAGGTTTGACTGCTTGTGATGATGATGGGATTGACGTGTTGGATATAGAGATTCCTGAAGGATACGCTCTGTCTGCCGGAACGTCCACAATCTTCATGAATTCATCCAAGGCCTATGATTCACCGGCAGACTGGGTGTCGGGTGTTTACAACAGTCGCTTTAATGATGGTGACGGGCTTTACGATGATGTGCGTACGAGTAGCAATGGCATGGGAGGTGGTCTTGGCCCGGTCTATGCGGGGTATTCTTGTGGCAGTTGTCATCGTAATGCCGGCCGTACCAAACCGACGCTGTGGAGTGAAGGCGGATCGGGTAGTTACGGGTTTTCTTCGATGCTGGTTTATATAAGCCGCAAGAATGGTACGTTTTTTCAGGATTATGGCCGTGTTCTCCATGACCAGGCCATTTATGGAGTGAAACCGGAGGGAAAACTTTCTGTGGAGTATACTTATGAGACTTCTACCTTTCCCGACGGAGAGAAGTATGAACTTTGCAAACCGGCTTATTCCATATCCGAATGGTATGCTGACAGTATAAAGCCCGAAGATATGTTCTGCACGGTGCGTATCCCGTTGAGACATGTCGGTATGGGGCAAATGATGGCTTTGGACCCTACGGAGATTGAAGCGCTTGCTGCAAAAAGTAATTATCCGGAGTATGGTATAAGTGGCCGTTGCAATTACATTACCGAACGTGGTGTGAGAAGCTTGGGGCTGTCGGGAAATAAGGCTCAACATGCGGATTTGACTGTTGAACTTGGTTTTTCAAGTGATATGGGTGTTACCAATAGCCGCTATCCGGAAGAGATATGCGAGGGGCAGTCCCAGGTGAATCAAGGCAGCATGATGGGGCTTTCTTATGCCCAGTTGGATGTTTCTACAGAAGATATGGAAGATGTTGACTTGTATATGCAGAGTCTTGGTGTTCCTGCACGGCGTAATGTGAATGACCCGCAGGTGATAAGGGGAGAACAGAATTTCTATAAAGCCAAGTGCCATCTTTGCCATGTCACCACGTTGCATACCAGGCCTCGGGGCTCCGTGCTGTTGAACGGTACCCGTTTGCCATGGTTGGGAAGTCAGACAATTCACCCCTATTCGGATTTTTTGCTGCATGATATGGGCTCCGAAATTATGGGAGTCGGTCTGAATGATAACTATGTAAGTGGGTTGGCGCGTGGCAATGAATGGCGCACTACTCCGCTTTGGGGTATCGGGCTTCAGGAAAAGGTAAACGGACATACCTACTTCTTGCACGATGGTCGTGCCCGCAATCTTGTTGAAGCCATAATGTGGCATGGGGGAGAGGGAGAAGCATCGAAAAATCTCTTTAAGAACATGAGTAAGGATGACCGTGATGCCCTGATTGTATTTTTAAATTCACTTTAGAACTAATAAGCTTTATATAAAAAGTAATTATGAAGAAATTTTTATATGTCGCCATGCTGGCTGTTTTGCCTTTGACCGCTATGGCGCAACATGAGGAAGATACGGAGAATGGTGTAGTGTCATTGGCCGGAAGAGAAGGTTTTACCATTGAAACAAAGAAAGGTGACTTTGTTTTCAAGCCTTATCTGTTGGTACAAACGAGTGCTAATTTCAATTGGTATGATGATGAAGGCTTGGATAAGGCTTATAACCAAGATAATATTGCCAATTCGGGTTTTTCCATTCCTTATGCCGTACTTGGCTTTACTGGCAAGGCTTTTGGAAAAGTAGCTTTCAATCTGTCCATCAATGCTGCTGCAAGTGGAGGAGCGCTGTTACAGCAGGCGTGGTTTGATGTACAGCTGAAAAAACAATTTGCGATTCGTGTCGGAAAGTTCAAGACTCCATTCTCGCATGCCTATCTGACAACTCTTGGCGAAACACTGCTTCCCCAGTTGCCGGTTTCTCTGACGTCTTCTGTAATTTTGCCTTATTCGTTGAATGCCGTGACGCCTAATATCGGTACGGGATTTGACCTGGGTGTTGAAATTCACGGTCTGGTGGCAGATAGGTTCGGTTATGAAGTCGGCTTGTTCAATGGAACCGGAGCTTCCGTGAATACAGCTTCAAAGACGATGAGTGATGACTGGCATATCCCTTCATTGCTGTATGCCGGACGTCTGACTTATATGCCCAAGGGGGTGATGCCTTCCACACAAGGTAATCCTAACCGTTTGAACGAGGATAAGATATTATTCGGTCTTTCGGGTTCTATCAATGTGGAGAGTGAAAATGAGAGTACCAATGATACCCGTGTGGGGTTGGAATTTGCCATGTTGAAGAACAAGCTCTATCTGGCGGCTGAAGCTTATTATATGAATGTAGGTTTCACCAAACGGCAAAAGATAAATGAATCGTATAGCTTTTTAGGCGGTTATGTGCAAGGTGGTTACTTTGTCGCTCCCCGCCTACAGCTTGCCGCACGCTACGATATCTTCAATCGTAACGGTACGGATGACGACGGTTTCCTGAATATGCCTGCTGTAGGTATGAATTACTTTTTCAGAGGATGCAACTTGAAATTGCAGGCAATGTATCAGTATGTAGCCCGTTGGGGACACGACACGCAGCTCGATCGTGATAATGATAATTTAGGTCTGGCCACTCACTCTGCCACGGTGATGCTTCAATATACATTCTAAATGAAGTCAGGAAAGGATTCGTCTATGAAAAAATACATTCTTTTCTTTTTTCTGCCCGTGCTTCTTATAGGTCTGCATGCATGCGATGAGGGGAGAATTTATGAGAATGCCGTAGTGGCCACGGGTGAAGGACGCACAGTGAAGATGACAGGCCGGATTAGTGGTGTGGATAAGTGGTCGGGCGACTATAGTGTGGTAGTGGCAGGATTTGATGATGAAAGCGATTATGCCATTGTTTCAAAGGTTGTTCCGGTATCCGAATCGGATAATGATGAAATCCAGTTGACAATGTCCGGCATAACGGATGAGGTGACAACAGTCGAGCTATGTGTAATCAATAAGTTGAGAAAGCGCATTGTCAGTTTGGTGGCAATGGAATGTACTGAAATCGCTGATACTATACTTATGGATGCAGGAACAGTTGATGCAAGTATGTACAATGCCATTCAACAAAAAATATTCAATGCCACTTGTACGGCTTGCCATGGTCTTAGCACCACTCCGGGTGGTGGCTTGAATCTGCTGGAAGGACATAGCCATGCTGATCTGGTCAACCGGGCTTCAACGACGGTGGACGGTAAAATGAGGGTTATGCCCGGCAATGCGTCAGAAAGTGTCTTGCATCTCATATTGGGTACGGACATCAGCTCGGATTGGCGTATAGACCATTCTCAGATGATAACCTCATCCGATATGCAGTCTTTGATTGGCAACTGGATTGACGATGGTGCACAGCCGTAATAATGATGGGTCTTACTGGTAATACCGGTACTTTTCTGAACAACAACGACTAATTGATATTTAATATGAAAGATAAACAACAACAAACTAATCAATCGGAGAATACCTTAACCGAAATCTTTAAATATGAGGTAGAAGCGGGTGTTTCGGAATATCATGTAATGATTCATGCCACCAGACCGGAAGCGACTTATGAAGAACAGCTGAATGCGGTGGTCGACACTTACTGCCAACTGCGTGAAAGTGAACTACAAGGTGCTGTTGCCATCTTTAAACGCTACTTTCTAAGTGACGCCGCCAATCAGGCAGATATGCTACTGGGGCTTTCGGCAGAATGTTCGGACTGTGCACTCTCCGTGGTAGAGCAGCCGCCGTTGGACGGTACAAAGATTGCACTATGGGTCTATCTGCAGAAAGGTGTGGAAACACAGGTGCTTCATAACGGATTGTTCGAAGTGAGACATGGCGCCTACCGTCACCTTTGGGGAGGCGGCTCTTTCAATCGTGCCGCCAATTCGGAATACCAGACCCGTCTGCTGTTGAATGACTATGTGATGCAGCTGATGGAACAGGGCTGCAAGCTGGCTGATAATTGCATACGTACCTGGTTCTTTGTACAGAACGTGGATGTGAATTATGCCGGAGTGGTGAAGGCACGTAATGAGGTGTTTGTTACCCAGGACTTGACGGAGAAGACTCATTATATTTCCAGTACCGGTATCGGTGGCCGTCATGCCGACCCGAAAGTGACGGTTCAGATGGATACTTATGCTGTAGATGGTTTGAAATCTGAACAAATTCACTACCTTTACGCACCGACACATCTGAATCCCACATACGAATACGGTGTGAGTTTCGAGCGAGGTACGTATGTGGATTATGGCGACCGTCGCCAGGTGTTTATTTCGGGTACTGCAAGCATCAATAATAAAGGTGAGGTGGTATATCCCGGAGACATTCGCAAGCAGACGGAACGTATGTGGGAGAATGTGGAGGTTTTGTTGAAAGAAGCTGGCTGTACGTTTGATGATTTAGGACAGATGATTGTTTATCTGCGGGATGTTGCAGACTATACCGTGGTCAAAGGCATGTATGACAAGCGTTTCCCGGATATTCCGAGAGTGTTTGTATATGCTCCGGTATGTCGTCCGGGTTGGCTGATAGAGATGGAATGTATGGGAGTCAGGTCTTTAGAAAACAAGGAGTTTGCTCCATATTGATTTTTTCACTTTTAATTGATAGCTCTTAATTGAAAAAGTTTCTCATAGCTGTTTATGGTTGTTTGCTGCTCCTGCTTGCTGCAACTACGTTTGTAGAGCAGACGTACAGTACGGATTTTGTAGAAAAGCATGTTTATCATACGATTTGGTTTTGTTGCTTGTGGGGAGCCCTTGCTGCGATGACTGTTGTTGTGCTTGTAAGACAGCGGTTGTGGCGGCGTCTCCCGACGTTGTTGTTGCATGGCTCCTTCCTCGTGATTTTGGCGGGAGCCATGATTACGTTTCTTTGTGGTCGGAAAGGATATGTGCATCTTACTGTCGGCAGTGAGGTGAACTGCTTTTTGGAACAAGACGGCAGGCAGGTTGTAGAGTTACCGTTCACCTTACGTCTGGACAGTTTCCGGATTGAGTACTATCCGGGTACGGATGCTCCTGCAGATTATATCAGCTATATTCACGGCGAGAAGCCCGTCTCCATGAACCGTATTCTTTCACGGCAGGGGTTCCGCTTTTATCAGTCTTCCTTTGATGAGGATATGCAGGGGAGCTGGCTGACAGTGAATTATGACCCGTGGGGGATAGGGATTACCTATAGTGGATACCTCTTGTTAGGTGTCTCCATGCTTTGGATGCTGATTGCCCGGGGCGGAGAGTTCCGCAGGCTGCTGAGGCATCCGTTGTTGAAGAAGGGAGGAATGTTTGTCTTATTATTGCTGTGCCTGGGAAGTGGGGCACATGCGCAGAAGAGAAGCCTTCCGGCACTGGCACGCAAGCAGGCGGATAGTCTCGCCCGTAAGCAGGTGATTTATAATGATCGTGTGGTTCCTTTCAATACCCTTGCGCGCGATTTTGTACTGAAACTGACGGGACAACCGTCTTATGGAGGCATGACACCGGAGCAGGTGATTGGCGGATGGCTTCTGCGTCCGGAGGTTTGGCAGAATGAGCCGATGATTTATATCAAAAACGAGGCACTCCGTCACCTGCTTCATTTGAAGACGCCCTATGCACGTCTGGCTGATTTGTTCGACGGTGAGAAGTATCGCTTGCAGAAGTACTGGAAGGAGGAGCAAGACCATCATCAGAAAATGACTTCTCTGGAAAAGGCCATTGTAGAGGCAGATGAAAAGGTGGGGCTGATTTTGATGCTCCAAAATGGTACATTGATTCGTCCTTTGCCGGAAGACGGAAGTGTGGAGCCTATTTCCGATACTAAAATACAAGCCGAATTGCTGTATAACCGTGTTCCTTTCAGCAAGCTGCTGTTCATGTTCAACCTTACGGTGGGATTGTTGGCTTTCTTCCGTTTGTTGTACCGTGGCTTGCGCCGTTCGTCTGCATCAGGCTCTTCCGGTCGGATTACGGTGTTTGCTTCTTTTTCACATCTGACAGATGTTTTCTTTCCGGTTGCACTTTATGCAGCGTTTCTCTTTCAGCTCTTCGGGTATAGTCTGAGATGGTACATCGGCGGGCGAATTCCGTTGGGTAACGGATACGAAACAATGCAGTTCATGGCATTGTGTGCACTGTTCCTGGCTTGTCTGTTCCGGCGGCGTTTCCCGTTTATGGTGCCCTTCGGCTTTTTGTTGTCCGGTTTTGCCTTGCTGGTTTCATACTTGGGACAGATGAATCCCCAAATCACTCCCTTGATGCCTGTACTCGTTTCTCCATGGCTCAGTATGCATGTGTCATTGATAATGATGTCTTATGCTTTATTCGCTTTCATGATGCTGAACGGTATACTGGCACTGTGTCTCCGTCGTTCGGTCCGGATGTTGATGCTGCTCAGCCGATTGCTGCTTTATCCTGCCGCTTTCTTTTTGGGAGCCGGCATTTTTCTGGGTGCAGTTTGGGCCAATGTTTCATGGGGTCGTTATTGGGCTTGGGATCCAAAGGAGGTATGGGCGCTGATTACTTTCATGGTCTACGGGGTGGCGTTCCATGCACGTAGCCTACGTATTTTTCGCAGACCGTTGTTTTTCCATATCTATATGATTGTTGCCTTTCTGACAGTCTTGATGACCTATTTCGGGGTGAACTACATCCTTGGAGGAATACACAGCTATGCCAATGCCTGATTTTCGGGTGGTTCTACCTATTTATAATGACCGGCTTGTTTTATTATACCTAATTTAAGTGATTGCGTACTATCTGCCGATGCCTTATCTTTGCAGCGTCAGATTTGAATGAATTAGTTAGTCATAATTACGTAACCACTTTTATGAAGATAAAAGGATTCCCGCTTCCCGATGTGATATTGTGAAGCGGGGATTTTGTTACTATCGTGTAAACACGAAACGAATACCTTGCCGGCACGATATTTGTTTCTTGCATCACACGTTGTTAATTTCCTGCATGACATGTTATTGATATCTTGTGCCCTGCTTAATCAGCTTCCCGTACTCCGCTTCTCCCTCGCCAGTACAGAGATGATGTACCCTCCCTTGCTGTTCACCTTGTTCCAGTTCGTCCCATTGAATATTTTCCAGACGTAGTTTCCCAGCCTGCCGTAGTCCGACAGCTTCAGAATCTTCCTGATTTCCTCCCGGTCGGTGATGTATAGCTTTTTCAGGTTCAGCATGAGGCATTCCAGGTTGTGCGTATTCCTGTTGTAGGCATATCCGGGAATGTCCGGATCAGGATTTCCCTGCGCTCCTCCGCTTTCCCCCGGGGGAGTAAGAGGGGGAAGTGCTTTGCTTTCTTTTGCTTT